>OAWJ01000044.1_pt1 | contig 130061 bp, 141 predicted proteins | sample 1517021 | NCBI WGS metagenome assembly OAWJ01 (sample SAMEA2580121, study PRJEB22360) | human gut metagenome | biome: human gut; feature: human-associated habitat; material: faeces | place: Denmark | collected 2008/2010
AGCAGTCCGTACGGGAATCGAACCCGTGTTTCCGCCGTGAGAGGGCGGCGTCTTAACCGCTTGACCAACGAACCGTGTATTATAATAGCATACACCCCACGCTTCGTCAAGCATATTTTTCATATTTTTCAAAAATATTCAAACAAATTCGAAAATAAGACTTTTCCCTCTTTTTTCATTAATCCTCATAACCGTTTGGATTGTTCTTCTGCCATCTCCAGGAATCCGCACACATTTCCTTAATTCCGTACTGTGCTTTCCAGCCAAGTTCACGTTCTGCCTTGCCCGGGTCACAGTAACAGGTTGCAATATCGCCAGGACGGCGAGGCTTGATGCTGTATGGAATCTTAATGCCGTTTGCTTCCTCAAAATTCTTTACGATATCAAGCACGCTGTAGCCGTGTCCGGTACCAAGGTTGTAAATGCAAAGTCCGGCGTTCTCTTCGATCTTCTTTAATGCCTTTACATGTCCGTTTGCCAGATCAACAACGTGGATATAATCGCGCACACCGGTTCCATCCGGAGTATCATAATCGTTTCCGAATACACCGAGTTCTTTTAACTTGCCAACTGCAACCTGTGTAATGTAAGGCATCAGGTTGTTCGGGATGCCGTTTGGATTCTCCCCCATGGTTCCGCTTGGATGTGCTCCGATTGGATTGAAGTAGCGAAGCAGGATCACATTCCACTCATTATCTGCCTTGTAGATATCTGATAAAATCTGCTCCAGCATGGACTTTGTCCATCCGTAAGGATTGGTACACTGTCCCTTCGGGCAGTTCTCGGTAATCGGAATTTCTGCCGGATCGCCGTATACGGTTGCAGATGAAGAGAAAATGATGTTCTTGCATCCGTTCTGACGCATAACATCAACCAGTGTTAAAGTTCCTGCAATGTTGTTATTGTAATACTCCCAAGGCTTTGCCACAGACTCTCCGACAGCCTTCAGTCCTGCAAAATGAATACAGCTGTCAATCTTCTGCTCTGCAAAAATTTTATTTAAGATGTCACGGTCAAGGATATCTCCTTTATAAAATGTAACTTTCTTTCCGGTCAGTGCCTCCACACGATCCAGTGACTTTTCTGAAGCGTTTGACAGATTATCCAGAACAACGACATCATATCCCGCATTCTGCAGTTCCACACAGGTATGACTTCCGATATAGCCTGCTCCACCAGTAACTAAAATTGCCATAATTCCACTCTCCCTTTCTGTGCTTTTGTTTTCTTCTGATACCCCTATTCTATCGCTCCCGGCTCTTAATGTACAGAACCAAATGTAGAAAAAACATGTAAAAATGTTGCATGTGCATAAAAAAACGTATAAACTCAATACTAGAATCGTGTAAGGAGCATTTCCAATGAATGATCAATATAAAAATTCCTACAAAGCAACCGCAAAAGAACTTGTTTCCCTGTCTGTCTATAATGTCGGATACCAGCTATGCGATGCCGGCTATCAGTGGGGACCCGGAATCCGCGACCACTACCTGATTCACTATGTGATCTCGGGAAAAGGCACATACGAAGTCAACAACGAAACCCATTTTCTTTCTGCCGAAGATGCCTTTCTTGTGTATCCGAATACGGAGATCATCTACCGTGCCGATGCAAAAACGCCATGGGAATATGCATGGGTCGGATTTACCGGAAGTGACGCTGCCACAATTCTGCAGGCAACCGATTTTTCCCGCAAACATCCATGTATTCATGCAGTTCCCAACGGCGAAGAAGTCAAACGTCAGCTTCTGCATATCTATGATGCCAGAGGAAACGGATTTGAACATGCCGTTGAAATGACCGGCCGGCTCTATACCACGCTGGCGCTCTTTCTAAAATCTTCCACCCAAAAAGAAACGCAGCTGACAGCCGCAACCTACGTCCAGAAAAGTATCGAATATATCAGCGCCAATTACTCCTACCCGATCACAGTGGAAGATATTGCCGCCTACGTCGGTTTAAGCCGCAGCCATCTGTTCCGTTCCTTTGAACTGGTGCTGCAGCAGTCCCCAAAAGAATACCTCACGGATTTTCGCATGAAACAGGCATGCTATCTGTTGGAACACTCAAATCTTTCGATCACCGCCATTGCAAATTCCGTCGGATTTGATAATGGGCTGTATTTTTCAAAAACCTTTCATAAGAAAAAAGGGGTCTCTCCCAAAGCTTATCGCATAAAAATAAGAGGGACAGAATAATTTTTGCCCCTCTTTTCTTCTAATGCCACGGAAACGTGAACATTCCATAAATATAAATAAATAAAATCCCTACAGGCACAAAATAACAGAACAGCGGTTTCATCCATGCCTTGATTTTTAAGCCTTTTCCCGCATTGGCCTCCTGCAGGAAATTGTTCCACCCCCATCCCCGGCGTGTACAGCAAAACAGCGCCAGTATCAGTGAGCCGAGCGGCATCGCATTGTTAGACACAATAAAATCCCACAAATCCAGCCATGCCGTGCCTTTTGCAAACGGCTGAAAACGAATCAGACTGTACCCCAGCGCCGTTGTCAATGCCACAAGAAACGTCCCAATCCCGCAGGCAATACATCCCACCGGACGTGACCAGCCCGTCAGTTCCCGGATCATGGCAAGCAGATTCTCACATACTCCAAATACCGTTGACATGGCAGCAAACACCATGAACAGGAAAAACAGCGCACCCCACCAGCGTCCGCCCTGCATATGGTTAAACACACTCGCCATCGTATCAAACAAAAGGCTTGGTCCCGCAGTCACTTCAAGATTATAGGTATCGCAGGCAGGAAACATAATCATGCCTGCAACAACTGCTACAAACGTATCTAAAACAATGATATTTACGGATTCTCCCAAAAGGGAACGCTCTTTCCCGATGTAGCTTCCAAAGATCGCCATGCCACCCATACCGACCGACAACGTGAAAAACGCCTGATTCATTGCTTTTACAATCATTGTACCTGATATTTTGGAAAGATCCGGAATCAGATAAAAAGCCAGCCCATCCTTTGCGCCGGAAAGCGTAAAACTGTGGATCGCCAACACCAGCATCAGCACCAGAAGCGCCGACATCATATATTTGGTAATGCGTTCGAGGCCTCCCTGCAGCCGGAAACTCAAAATCACAAATGTAATCACGACCGTGATCAACAGGTAACCAACATTTACAGATGGTGTTGTGATCATTTTTTCAAATCCCAAATCCGCATTCTGACCGGTAAGAAACTTCACAAAATAATAAATAATCCAGCCTGCAACAACGGAATAAAACGCGATCAGTGCAATATTTCCAATCAGACACACAATCCCCGGAATTTTCCATTTGCGTTTTCCGGAAAGTTTCTCATACATATACAAGGGACTTGTCTGTGCCGCACGTCCTACAGAAAGTTCCATCACCATTGCCGGAAGCCCTAAAATGAGCAGACAGATCACATAGACAAGCATGAAACTGCCACCGCCGTTTTGTCCGCACATCCAGGGAAACTTCCATACATTTCCGCATCCGATTGCACATCCTGCCGAGAGCATAATAAACCCAAGTCTGCTTCCGAGCTGTTCTCTTTTTTCCATTGTTTCCAATACCTTTCCCCGTATATTTTTCAAAAAAACTCCGGACAAACAACTTGTCCGGAGTTTTCTACCCAACATTTTTCCGATGACTAAGCTAATGCTTTCTTTGCAACTTCTGCAAGCTTTGCAAAACCTGCTGCATCTGTAACAGCCATGTCAGCTAATACCTTACGGTTTAAATCAGCTCCAGCTACCTTTAATCCGTGCATGAACTGGCTGTAAGAAAGTCCGTTCATACGAGCTGCTGCGTTGATACGAGCAATCCATAACTGACGGAACTGTCTCTTTCTCTCTTTACGTCCAGAATAAGAACTTGTTAAGGCTCTCATTACGGACTGCTTAGCTACACGATACTGCTTGGAACGAGCTCCTCTGTATCCCTTTGCTAACTTTAAAGTTCTGTTATGTCTTTTCTTAGCGCCTAATCCGCCTTTAACTCTTGCCATTTCCTATATCCTCCTTAACAAATCTTAGATGTATGGTAAAATCTTCTTCATGTTCTTGATGTTTGTCTGATCCATCATTGCTGCTTTTCTGAGATTTCTCTTATTCTTTGTTGTTTTCTTTGTTAAGATATGTCTTCTGTAAGCCTTGTTTCTCTTTAACTTTCCGGTTCCGGTTGCTTTGAAACGCTTTGCTGCTGCTCTGTTTGTCTTAATTTTTGGCATTGTGTATTCCTCCTTAATAAATGTTATCTCTTCTCTGCCAACACCATACCGATGCTTCTTCCCTCGATCTTCGGTGCTTTTTCCACTACTGCGATATCGGAAAGCTGCTCAGCAAGATCATCTAAGATGTGCTTACTGCTGTTCATATGTGCCATCTCGCGACCACGGAAACGAAGTGTGATCTTGACTTTATTGCCTTTTGCGAGGAACTTCTTTGCAGCGTTCATCTTGGTGTTCAAATCATTGGTGTCAATGTTTGGTGACAGGCGGATTTCTTTTAATTCCACTGTCTTCTGCTTCTTCTTTGCATCCTTTTCCTTACGTGCAAGATCATAACGATACTTACCGTAATCAATTACCTTGCATACAGGCGGCTTTGCATTCGGAGCAATCTTGACAAGGTCAAGACCGGCTTCATCTGCAATTTTCTGTGCCTCTCTGGATGAGACAACACCAATCTGCTCGCCATCCGGTCCGATCAGACGAACCTCTCTGTCTCTGATCTGTTCGTTAATCATTAATTCGCTAATGGTTTTGTACCTCCAATAAAAAATAGTGGATAGGCAGACTATCCACTATTTCATCTAACATTCATATAACATGCTAAAAGTATGAACACTAAGTCGCCCGATTGCGCTTAGGTGAGAGTGGATACTCTACTTGTTTCTTAACAACCATTTGACTATACCACCTGATTACGGTATTGTCAACTGTTTTCTGTAAATTTATTCCGCCGGTTCTGCCGGAATAAACAGCCGCTGGTTATTTCCCGGATTCTGATCCGGCACTGCTGCTTTTGCCTCCGCACAAAACTGCTCCTGTGAGTTTATCAGAACCTTGCCCCGCTTGTCAAGTTTTTCATAAGTACCATCCGGCTGCATCACACGCGCTTTCACATTATCTTCCAGTTCCACATGCAGAATATGCAGTGCTTTTTCTTTGAGTTCCTCCTCAATCACCGGGAAAACAATCTCTACACGCCGGTCAAGATTTCGCGGCATCCAGTCCGCACTTCCCATAAATACTTCCGGATTGCCGTCATTATAAAAATAGAAAATACGGCTGTGCTCCAGGAAATTTCCCACAATGGAACGCACGGAGATATTCTCACTCACTCCCGGAATTCCGACGCGCAGACAGCAGATTCCGCGCACGATCAGATCAATCTTTACACCGCTTGCAGATGCCTCATACAGCGCCGCAATAATGCCCGGATCACAGAGGGAATTCATCTTTGCCACGATACGGGCTTCTCTACCCTGCCGTGCATTTTTCGTTTCCCTGCCGATCAGGCGCAAAAATTTATCCCGCAGCCAGTATGGTGCCAGCACCAGCTCATTCCATGCCAGCGGTTCGGAATATCCGGATAACATATTAAACACCGCTGTGGCATCCTCCCCAATCGACTCTTTGCAGGTAAAGATTCCACAGTCCGTATATAATTTTGCCGTCGAATCGTTATAGTTTCCGGTTCCCAGATGAACATAGCGGCGGATTCCGTCCTCCTCCCGGCGGACCACCAGTGCGATCTTGCTGTGTGTTTTAAGGCCAACGAGACCATAGATCACATGACAGCCTGCCTGTTCCAGTTTTTTCGCCCATACAATGTTGTGCTCCTCATCGAAACGGGCTTTCAGCTCAACCAGAACCGACACCTGCTTGCCGTTTTCCGCTGCCTGTGCCAGACTGCTGATAATCGGGGAATTTCCGCTGACACGATACAGTGTCTGTTTAATCGCCAGGACATCCGGATCTTTGGATGCCTGCCGGATGAAATCCACAACCGGATCAAAGGTTTCGTATGGATGATGCAGAAAAATATCCCCTTTGCGGATTGCGGCAAAAATGTCACTTCCCGGTGTAATTTCCGGCACCTGCTGCGGCGTATACGGTTTATAGCGGAGATGGTCATATCCGTCAATCCCATACATTTTCATTAAAAAAGTCAGATCAATCGGTCCTGCAATCTGAAAAATATCCTCATCCGATACTTTCAGCTCGGTCTTTAAAAATTTCAGAAGCTTTTTGTCTACCTTCTCTTCAATTTCCAGACGGATAACTTCTCCCCACTGACGCATCTTTAATTTGTTCTCAATCTCTTTCAGCAAATCCGATGCCTCATCCTCATCAATTGTCAGATCTGCATTTCGCATGATCCGGTACGGATATGCACACAATACCTTGTAATTGGAAAACAATATGCCGATGTTGCGTTCTATGATCTGCTCAAGGAGAATAAACGATTTTGTCTCCCCTTCGCTTGGAATCTGTACCAGACGCGGCAGAACACTTGGCACCTGCACGGTCGCAAACACGGTCTCATCCTCCGTTTTCTTTCCGGTCAAAAGTGCTGCAATATTCAGCGTTTTATTGCGGATCAGCGGGAACGGACGCGATGCATCCACCGCCATCGGGGTGAGTACCGGATATACATTTTCCATAAAATAGCGATCCACAAAACGCGCCTGTTCCTCATTCAGATCCTCATGTGCATCCAGAAGATATATTCCTTCTTTGCGCAGAAGCGGCATCAGGGAACGGCTGAATGTACTGTACTGGATATTGACCAGCTCCCTTGCCTGTTTATTGATGGCGGAAAGTTGCTCCGTTGCGGTCATTCCGGCGATATCACGCTTTTTATATTTTGCATGTACCATATCCTTTAAGGATGCCACCCTTACCATGAAAAATTCATCCAAATTGGAAGAGGTAATACTGACAAATTTCAACCGCTCCAAAAGCGGAATGGATTTATCCCTTGCTTCACTTAATACACGCTGGTCAAACTTAATCCAGCTGAGTTCACGGTTTTCATAATATGCCGGATCTTTAAAATCTATTTTTGTGTCCATAAAAGCCCTCCGATCTAATAGTTATAAATACGCTTTTCTTTTAAAACAGGTTTCATGCTGTATACATTTTCAAAATAAGAGGTCTTTGCGTCAAACAATGCCTGTTCCAGTGCAATATCCTCAAATGCCTCGACCGTAATCACGAGTTTTCTCTCCCTTACCGCGATCCGGATATTTTTAAACTTCTGTTTATGACTCTGATCCAGCGCATTTGCCACACGAAGAATTGCCGAAAGTTTTGCCACACAAAGATACTCTTCCTGGCTCAATACATCAGCGACTTCCTCATACGGATCCAGCGGAAGAGTATTGTAGCGCACGATCTGTGCAACAATCTCGCGCTCCTGATGGGTCAGACCGATAATCTCTGAGGACATGATAATATGATACGTACTCTCCGACGCTTCCGCAAAGCTGACATACTTTCCACAGTCATGCAGGATTGTAGCCACCTGAAGCAGCAGACGCGCCCGCTTTCCAAGTCCGTGTTCCTGTTTCATCGCATCAAAAATCTTAATGGATAGCTTGGAAAGTGTCTGAATGTGTGGAGAAAAACTGTGGTAATGCTCCGATAAAAATGTGGCCGCCGAAATGACATCCGCATCAAAATCATGTGTCGATGCCAGCAGTTTATTGTGCTGTGCATAATCAAATGCCATACCATCCTGAATGTTTGCTCCCGGCACCCATACCTCTTTTGGATTCACATTCTGTGCCATCATCTTATACAGCACAAGTGCCGGAATGATCAGCGGTTCCCTCTCATCTGAAAGATTTAATTCCGCTGTGATCTCCTCCAGCGTTTTTTTGAGCAGTTTATCGATAAATTTAGAGAATTTATCCAGCTTTACCTGCCGGCTTTTTCCGCCTTTTTCCTCAATTTTTTTGACCAGGCCGCCGGCATAGTCACTGATCAGGATCAGATAATCCACCGGCGTATTCATGTACATGGAGCGAAATCCCTCGAGTTTTTTATTGACATATTCCTCAATCTGGTTTTCATACATTTTCAGGGAGTATCCGCGGTCTCCAAGCAGATTCCGCAGGCGCATAATGCCTGTTTCCATGTGTTGTGTCGTGATCATTTTCCCGTCACGGAATAATGTGATCTGCACACTCGCCCCGCCGACATCCACGACTGCTGCACTCGTCTTTATCATCTCCTCAAACACCGGACTGCCAGCCACCGCTTTATAACTGATAAAACGGTGTTCCGAGTTGCTTAACACCTTTACCCTGAATCCGGTTCTAAGATAAATCTGGTCAAGGACAAATATCTCATTTGTGGTATCCCGGAGTGCGGCGGCTGCACAGACTTCATAACTGTCTACCTTGTAGCTTTCCATAATCTCTTTAAACTGTGCCAGTGTTTCACAGAGTTCTTCCACCTGCTCATATCCGATTGTCCCGGTGCCGTAAGCACCTTTCCCCAGTTCCTGCCGGGACCGGATGTGATCCACCTCATGAAACTTTTTTCTGTTTGTAAACTCAAATACCTTCAGGCTCACATCGTATGTGCCAATATAAATTGCTGCAAATGTGTGAATTGCCATACGCCCACCTTCTTTCACCAATTCTGACTAATACGTACCAAGAATCCGGAATGCAATTGTTTCGTCCCGAAGTCCGCGCAGCGCATTCTGCACTGCATGATCCTCAAATCTTCCCTCAAAATCAACAAAGAAACGATATTCCCAGTTTTTATTCTGTAACGGACGTGACTGGATATTTGTCATATTCAGTCCATTATAAATAAAATGCGACAGTGCATGATATAAAGCACCGCTTTCGTGATTGATCTCAAAACAGATGCTGATCCGGTCTGCCTGATCGGTATATACTTTTTTCCCTGTCACAACAATAAACCGGGTCGAATTATTTTTATTATTCTGAATGGAATTGCGTAATACTTTCAACCCATAAATCTGGGCATTTTTTGCACTGGCAATCGCCGCCTGGGAAATCTCCCCATCCTCTTTGACCTTCTTGGCTGCAACGGCATTATTGCTGACACTGAATTTTTCCCAGTCCGCATGACTGTCCAGAAATTCACTGCACTGCATCAGTGACTGTTTGTGCGAATACACGGTACGGATATCTCTCTCATCCGCATCTTCCAGTCCTAAAAGTGCATGATCAATACGGATGATCTGCTCCCCGACAATATAATTATCATATTCCACCAGAAGATCATAATTTTCCGAGACAATTCCTGCCGAAGAATTCTCGATCGGGAGTACCGCATAATCCGCTTCCCCGTTCTTAATGGCCTCCATGGCATCTTTCCAGCTCTCCACATGGAAATTATTGCAGTTTTCTCCAAAAAACTGTTCCATGGCAAGCTGGCTGTAGGCACCTTCGAGTCCCTGAAAAACAATCCTTGCATTGGAATAATCCAACGTGTGAATCGGCTCAAACTCCTGCGGAGGCATAATTCCATGCTCCGTCAGCAGTTTATACTGTTTCTTACGGCTCATCGCCATGATCTGCTCAAAAAGTTCACGGATTCCGTGTCTGGTAAAATCACTTTCCGCTTTTTTCTGCAGCGTTGCCAGCTTGGATTCCTCTCTCTCCTTGTCAAAAATCTGCTTCCCGGTATTTATTTTGTATTCAGCCACATCCGAGGTCAGTTTCATCCGTTCCTCATAGAGTTTTACGATCTGTTCGTCAATTTTATCAATATCTTTTCGGATATCTAGTAAATCTTTCATATAGCGCTCCTTCATGATTTATGATAAAATTTTATAACACAAAGGTATAAAAGGCAAGATACAACTTACCAAGGAGGACTCGATATTATGAAAAAACGTTTGCCCATAATTATAATTGCTGTTCTGGTCGTAGTATTTGCAGGACTGGGCTTTTACAGCCATCAGAAAAGTAAGATCAAATACAACACAAGCTATGTCAACGGAAATACTGCCGGAAACCTTTACAATGCCGGCTTGTTTTGTGAGAAAAACGGAACCGTTTATTTTGCCAATCCGGATGACGATTACCGGCTGTATTCCATGGATACAAACGGCAATCATCTGAAAAAACTCAGTTATGACCGTGTCATGTATATCAACGCCGATGACCATTATGTATACTATGTACGCAATAATGAAAATAATGGAACCGGATTTGATTTCTTCTCCTACGCAAGAAACAGTCTGTGCAGAATTGACCAGAATGGAGAAAACACTAAAATTTTAGACAAAGATCCCTGCCTGTATGCCTCGCTTGTCGGAAACTACATTTATTATCTGCACTATGATGACAAGGATGCTACAACGCTTTACAAGATCGGAATCGATGGCGAAGGACGCAAAAAAGTATATTCGCCTTACATTTTTACATGCAGCACGCTGGGTCAGTATATTTATACCAGCGGAACCGAAAGTGACGGTTCCATCTATCAGCTGGATACCGCCAGTGACAGTTTAAGCAAAGTCTATGAATGTAATTCTTTCAAACCGATTGTAACCAGTGATGACAATGTCTATTATATGGATGTGGATCAGAACAACGCCCTGGTACATACCAATATGAAATCCGGTCATCCGGTTACACTTACCAAGGACAGTCTGGATCTCTACAATGTATACGGAAGCAGTATTTTTTATCAGCGCTATTCCGAAGACAATCCGGCCCTTTGTATGATCAAAAATGACGGCAGTGGATATCAGGAACTGGCACAGGGCAATTACTCCAATATCAACGTCACTTCCAGTTACATCTATTTTACCGATTTTAAGACAAAAGAAATGTTCTGTACACCGACCGATCATCCGGGAACACTCACCGCTTTCCATCCCGGCGTTATCAAAAAATAAATTTATAAGACTGTAAAAGAGGAGGAACCCAAAAATGCGGTTCCTCCTCTTTTGTTTTTCAAAACTTCCATAACATTACGCGCCAAAATCAAACAGGGAAAGTTGATTGGATTCCGGCATATCGCCAAACAATCCCAGATCACTCATCAGTTCTATTGTTGTCTTTGATACTTTTGTCCGTTCCCTAAAATCATCCTTGGAAAGAAAAATTCCGTCTTTTGCCGCTTCTGCAATCGCAACTGCCGCATTATCGCCAAGTCCGTCAATCGTATTGAGCGCCGGCAGCAGTTTTCCATCCACAATCTGAAAATGATGCGGTTCTGACTTATAGATATCCAGCGGAAGAAATTCAAATCCTCTGGCATACATTTCCTGTACCAGACGCATATCTTTGTAGGTATCCTGCTCTTTTTTGGAGAGCTCGTCCTTGCGCTTTTCGTACTCATGCATATATCCTTCCAGTTTTTCTTTTCCCTGACACATCAGCTCATAACTGAAAGCGGTCGCACGGATAGAAAAATATGCTGCATAGTAAGCCAGCGGATAAAACACTTTACAGTAGGCAATGCGCCATGCCATCATAACATACGCGGCTGCATGGGCTTTCGGGAACATATACTTAATCTTCTCACAGGACCAGATATACCAGTCCGGTACATTGTGATCGATCATATCCTGCTTCCATTCCGGCCATTTGTCACATTTTCCTTTTGCCACAATTCCCTTCCGGACATTCTCCATAATCTTAAACGATTCCTCGGAATCCAGTCCCATGCCAATCAGATAGATCATGATATCATCCCTTGTACAGATGGCGGTAGAAATCGTTGCCTTCTTTTCCTGAATCAATGTCTGTGCATTGCCAAGCCATACGTCCGTACCATGGGACAGCCCTGCAATACGCACCAGATCCGAAAATTCTTTTGGCTGTGTATCAATTAACATGCCCATGGCAAAGTCTGTACCAAACTCCGGGATACCCAATGCCCCCAGCTGGCAATTCACCAGATCGTCCGGCGTGATGCCAAGTGCGGAAGTATCCTGAAACAGCGACATGACAGCCTTATCATCCAGCGGGATCTGCGTCGGATCTACGCCCGTCAGATCCTGCAGCATACGGATCATGGTAGGATCATCGTGTCCGAGAATGTCAAGTTTTAAAAGATTATGGTCAATCGAGTGATAATCAAAATGTGTGGTCGTAATATCGACCGTCATATCATTTGCCGGATGCTGAACCGGGGTAAATGTATAAATCTGTTCCCCCATCGGAAGAACAACGATACCACCCGGATGCTGTCCCGTAGTACGACGCACCCCGACACATCCAAGTACGATCCGGTCAATTTCACAGTTTCTCTTATGTACGCCGCGCTCTTCATAATAATTTTTGACATAACCGAATGCCGTCTTATCCGCCAGCGTACCGATCGTTCCTGCCTTAAAGGTCTGTCCCTCCCCGAAGATAACTTCGGTGTATTTATGTGCCTTACTCTGGTACTCTCCGGAAAAGTTCAGGTCGATATCCGGCTCTTTATTTCCCTTAAACCCCAGGAACGTCTCAAACGGAATATCAAACCCTTCTTTGGAAAGCGGTTTTCCGCAGCGCGGACAGAGCTTATCCGGCATATCACATCCGCTTCGGCCGGAAAAAGATTTTACCAGATCCGAATCAAAATCGCTGTACTGGCAATGTTTGCACAGATAATGCGCATGCAGCGGGTTCACCTCCGTAATACCGGACATTGTCGCAACGAAAGAACTTCCGACCGATCCACGCGATCCGACCAGGTAGCCGTCTTCGTTGGATTTCCAAACCAGCTTCTGCGCAATGATATACATCACAGCATACCCATTGCTGATAATGGAATTTAATTCCCGGTCTAAACGTTCCTGCACAATTTCCGGCAGTGGATCTCCATACATTTTATGTGCTTTGTTGTAACAGATGTCACGCAGCATCTGGTCCGAATTTTCAATGACCGGCGGACACTTATCCGGACGAACGGGAGAAATTTTTTCGCACATATCCGCAATCCGGTTTGTGTTTGTAATAACAACCTCTTCTGCTTTTTCACTTCCAAGATAGGCAAATTCTTTCAGCATCTCTTCCGTCGTCCGCAGAAAAAGGGGAGCCTGCTCATCCGCATCTTTAAATCCCTGCCCTGCCATGATAATTCTCCGGTAAATTTCATCCTCCGGATCTAAAAAATGCACATCACAGGTTGCCACCACCGGCTTATGGAACTGTTCACCGAGCCGGACAATCTTTTTATTGATCTCAATCAGATCATCATTAGACGCAACCGGAGAATCTTCATCTCTTACAAGGAATGCATTGTTTCCGAGCGGCTGGATTTCCAGATAATCATAAAAGTTTACCAGTCTAGAAATTTCTTCCTCCGGACGGCCATTTAAAATTGCCCGGTACAACTCTCCCGCTTCGCAGGCAGACCCGATCAGAAGTCCATCCCGGTACCTGATAAATTCACTCTTCGGAATCCTCGGACGCCGGTGATAATATTTGATATGCGCCAGCGAAATCAGCTTATACAGGTTTGTCCGCCCCTGATCGCAGGTGGCAAGAATGATCGCATGATAAGTCGGCATCTTTTGTACATTCTGCACCGATGAGGTTCCCATTGCATTCACTTCGTCTAAGGTAGACATACCGCGCTCCCGGAGCATCTCAATAAACTTCACAAAAATCTCTGCCGTACATCCGGCATCATCCACTGCACGATGGTGATTTTCCAGGGATACGCCCAGCGCTTTTGCAACCGTATCCAGCTTAAAACGGTTCAGATTCGGAAGCAGGACACGCGCCAGGGCAACCGTATCCACAATCGTCGGCTTGCATGGAATATCCAGCCTTTGGCAGTTTTTCTTGATAAAACTCATATCGAAATCGGCATTATGGGCAACCATAACACATCCCTCGCAGAATTTCATAAATTCCGGAAGAATGTCTGCAATGACAGGTGCATCAATCACCATGGAATCATTGATCGACGTCAGCTGCTCAATCCGAAACGGAATCGGCACTTGTGGATTGACAAACGTTGAGAATTTGTCCACGATCTTTCCGTTCTGCACCTTCACCGCCCCGATCTCTATAATGCGGTTGGTCTCCGGACTAAATCCGGTTGTCTCCAAATCGAATACCACATAATCTGCATCCAGATCCTGGTTCTGGCTGTCCGTCACCATCCCCTTTAAATCGTCGACCAGATATGCCTCCACGCCGTAAATGACTTTAAAATCCGAATCGGACGGTACGGTATGATTGGCATCCGGGAACGCCTGCACATCCCCGTGATCGGTAATGGCAATCGCCTTATGCCCCCATTTCATGGCACGCTTGACAATATCCTTGACATCTGAAACGCCATCCATATCACTCATTTTGGTATGGCAGTGCAGCTCTATGCGTTTTTCTACGCTGGTATCCATACGGACCGTTGTAAAATCGGCGCATTTCTTGATTCCGACGATAGAACCGATGGTAAGTTCACTGTCGAACTTATCAATGGTTGCAACACCTTTGACACGCACAAACTTTCCCCCGCTGATTTCTTTTAACAGCTCCGGTACATCATCATTTCTCGCAAAAATTTTAAGAACAATCGTATCGGTAAAATCAGTCACGGAACAAATAATGATGGTCTTTTCATTGCGGATCTCACGGGTATCTACCGACAGAATCTTTCCGCGGATCACAACCTCTCCGATCGGTCCGTCAATCTTCTCAATCTCCATGCTCTCTTCTTCGAAGTCTCTTCCGTATATTACATCCGGATTCATGGATTTTTTGCCGTTATCCGACTCGAATTTCCGGCGGAACTCTCCCCGCTTTTCAAACTTCTGCTTTGGTTTTGCATAATTTGTACCATTTTTTGAAGTGTCTGCACGATTTCCTGCCGTTTTTGCAATTGTCTTTGTTTTTTCTTCTGTTTCGACAGTTTTCTCTTTTTCTTCCGTTTCCTGGGATTTTCCTTCCATAACCAGCTTCGTCCGCGCAACAATTCCTGCCACTTTCTGCCGGATCTGTTCTTCGGAATTTTTCCGGTATTTGCTCTCCTGCGGTTTCCGGTATTGTGGAAATATTTTCAGATTCATTCCACAGCGCTCACAGATCACTTTCTCTAAAAATTCGATAATCTCATCCGTACGGGTTTTGGCAATAATAGTCTCATCCATCGTCAGAATCAGACGGTCCTCTTCCGGAAATTCCATGTCCGCCGTCCGCAACAGATTGTATTCGAGCACACTGTAGGCATTCAGTTCATCTAAAATACTGTCTTTATACACCTCTATCAGAGACTTCGGGGTATACTGTTCGGAAAGCTCATAAGACTCTATGATCTTTACCTGTATGGCCCGGTTCTGAAAAATCTGTTCGGTAATCGCTTTTTCAAGTTTCCATATGTTTTTTTTGAAAATAAGTCTTTTTGCACGCAAATAAATGCGAATATGAGTATGTTCATGATTCGCACTTATTTTTGTCACTTCAGTTGTATCTAACAGCCCTTCGAGTTCTTCCTCCAGTTTCAGTGTCGGAAAGGCTTCACGAAATGCTTTTGACATCAGTCTTCACTCCAATGTTCCAATTCATAACGCAGTGCCGGCAGAAGTTCTGCTTCCGGTACCTTTTTGTAAATTTCTCCATGTTTGATAATCAGACCCTCGCCGACACCTCCGGCAATCCCGATATCGGCTTCCTTTGCCTCTCCCGGTCCGTTTACCACACATCCCATTACCGCCACTTTGATATCAAGCGGAAATTCCGAAACCATCGTTTCTACTTGATTGGCAAGCCCGATCAGATCAATGCGGGTTCTTCCGCAGGTCGGACAGGAAACCACTTCCACGCCCCCTTTGCGAAATCCGAGGGTACGAAGAATCAGTTTTGCGGATTTAATCTCTTCCAACGGGTCCCCAGTCAGAGAAACACGGATGGTATCCCCGATTCCCTGGTTTAAAATCAGTCCCAGACCGATTGCGGATTTGATATTCCCGCTGATCAGTGTTCCCGCCTCTGTGATTCCCACATGCAGCGGATGATCCGTCTGTTTTGCGATCAGCTCATGTGCTTTGACACACATCATGACATCCGAGGATTTGATACTGATCACAAGATTATCATAGCCCATATCTTCGATCAGTTTCACTTTATCCATTGCGCTCTCCACAATTCCCTCTGCGGTCACACCATGGTATTTTTCCACGAGACCCTTCTCTAAAGATCCGCTGTTGACGCCCACACGGATAGGAATCCGGCGCTCTTTTGCCACATCCACAACCGCTTTTACACGCTCACGACTTCCAATGTTTCCGGGATTGATACGAATTTTATCCGCACCGTGCTCCATGGCTGCAATCGCAAGCCGGTAATCAAAATGGATATCCGCAACCAGCGGGATGGTAATCTGTTTTTTGATTTCCGTCAGCGCCGCAGCTGCCTCCTGGGTGGGAACCGCGCAGCGGATAATTTCACAACCGGCTTTTGTCAGCTGCTTAATCTGTGCCACCGTTGCCGCAACATCCTCTGTCTTTGTATTTGTCATAGACTGAATCGCAATCGGATGATTTCCTCCAATCCATCTGTTTCCAATCTGTACTTCCTTTGTGATATGTCTCTCCATCATAACGCCTCTAGCCTCTTAGATAAATAGTTTTCGAATGTCATTGAACATAACAATAAACATCAGTCCAAACAACAATACAATACCAACCAGATTTACCATGCCTTCTTTGTCTGGATCAATCCGCTTTCTGCGGATCGCCTCAATAATCAGAAATAACAGCCGGCCTCCGTCCAGTGCCGGAAGCGGCAGCAGATTCATAACGCCCAGATTCGCAGATAAAAGAATCGTCCAGTTGAGCATATTCAAAAGTGCATAGTAATACCCGTCATTTTTTACAGACTGCTGATAGGTGTCTCCGATTGATTTTACGATACCGACCGGTCCGCTCAGTTCGTTTGGAGATACCTGACGTGTCACAAGCATTTTCAGACTCTGGATAGTGGTATAAATCCAGTATCGCACCTCATAAAAACTGTTTTTTAAGTTTGTGAGCACGTTTCCCTTTACCCGGACATTTCCCATGGTCTGAAATCCGTACAGATATCTTCCGGTCTCTTTATCCAGTTTCGGAACCAGTGTTGTCGTATGTTTCTGCCCATCCCTTGCATAAGTGACTTTAATGGTTTCCCCGGAATGAAATGTTCCGTATGCAGTGATTTCTCTGCTGAAATGAACCGAAAAATGATTCATCCGGATAATCTCATCCCCTTCCTGAAGACCTGCCTTTTCTGCGGCATATCCTTCCATTACCCCGGAAAGAACCGGCTTATCATATCCCACACAGCTCATCAGGATAAACGCGAAAATAAATGCAAGAATAAAGTTAAAAAAAGGTCCTGCAAATACGACGCTCATACGTCCCCATACCGGCTTTTTACCAAATGCACGATTGTCCGTCGAATCTTCGTCTTCCCCTTCCATCATGCAGGCTCCTCCAAACGGAAATGCCTTAATGCAGTATTTGGTTTCGCCTTTTTGTATCCCACAGATAGTCGGTCCAAGGCCGAAACAAAATTCATTTACCCGGATTCCGTTTGCCTTTGCAAGCAAAAAATGCCCCAGTTCATGAAATAAAATTACAATACTAAATATTACAAATGCGATAAGAAATGATACAATTTTCATTTTTTTTACCACCTGCCCCCTATATATTCATATGTTGCCTGCTCTGTCTCTAAGATCTGCTCTAAATCCGGATGTGCGATATAGCTGACTTCTTCCATTGCAGCTTCAATCATTTCCGTAATTTCCGGATAAGCGATTTTTCTGTCCAGAAACATTGCCACTGCCTTTTCATTTGCGGCATTAAAAACCGTTGGGATATTTCCTCCCCGTCTGGCAGCATCATATGCCAGGGAAAGCCCACGGAAGGTATCCGTATCCGGGCGCTCAAACGTAAGGTCACGAAGAGCAAAAAGATCCAGACGCTTCCCGGATAAATGTTTCCGCTTTGGGTAATACAGTGCATACTGAATCGGCAGACGCATATCCGGCGTTCCAAGCTGCGCAATCACTGCACCATCCTCATATTCCACAGCAGAATGAATGACACTCTGCGGATGCACGACAACTTCAATCTGTTCGAGTTGTACGCCAAACAGCCATTTTGCTTCCATAACCTCAAGCCCTTTGTTCACAAGTGTCGAAGAATCAATGGTCACCTTGTGTCCCATGGACCAGTTCGGATGCTTTAATGCATCTTCCACCTGTATATGGAGCAGATCCTGCTTCTTTCTGCCCCGGAACGGTCCTCCGGATGCGGTAAGAAGGATTTTACTGATCGGATTTTCTTCGTTTCCCTGCAAAGACTGAAAAATGGCACTATGTTCACTGTCTACCGGAAGAATGGACACTCCATACTCCGCTGCAAGCGGAATAATCAGATGTCCTGCCGTAACTAACGTTTCTTTGTTTGCCAGGGCAATCGTTTTCTTTGCCTTTATGGCTGCAATGGTCGGCCGGATTCCGAGCATCCCGACAATCGCCGTCACCAGAATTTCCGACTCTTCATAAGTTGCAACCGCAAGTAATCCATCCATTCCGGTTTCCACAGGAATGCCCAGATCCGCCGTGCGGACCCGAAGGGAAGCTGCTGCCTCTTTGCTCCACACAGCAACAAGCTTTGGGCGAAATTTCCGCATTTGTTCTTCCAGCAGACGGATATTGTTTCCACAGGCAAGTGCGGTCACTTCAAAATCATCTGCATGTTCTTCAATCACAGAAAGTGTCTGTGTTCCAATGGACCCTGTCGATCCCAAAATTGCTATCTTTTTCATCGTTCACCTCTTACAGCATATGAAGCGCCAGGAAATAAATGATTGGTGCAGTAATAATCATGCTGTCAAACCGGTCGAGAATTCCTCCATGACCTGGAATCAACTTTCCGTAATCCTTGATATCATAATTTCTTTTGATGGCAGAAGCTGTCAGATCCCCTACCATGGAAATCAGTCCGGCAATTGCCGCAATCACAGCAAGAATTACAATTTCTCCACGTTCCAGATGCATCGGGCTACGGAAAATAAAACAATATAAAGCGGTCAGAAGCGCAGCACCTGCCACACCTCCCACTGCACCCTCTACCGATTTTTTCGGACTGAGTTTCGGCGACATCTTGTGCTTTCCGATCAGCATTCCGACGCAATATGCACAGGTATCGCATCCCCACGAACATAAAAATACAAGAAAGGCAAGATATAACCCTCTCTCCAGCGTACGGATCTGATATACATAAGAAAGCATGACCGCTACATAGAAGAATCCAAAAAATGCTGCCATCACCTGATCTGCATGAAATTTCGGATATGCAAATACAAATACAAACATTAACAGAATCAAAAATGCCATAAATAAAATCATAAGATCCGGCAGAAACTTCCACTGTAAATTACAGTAATAAACGATTGCCGCCAGATATCCAACGCCTGCCAGAACGGTCTTTTCCATCTTGAACACGCGATATAATTCAAACATTCCGATACAGGAAATGGCAAGTGTTGCAAATAATAAAATTTCATGGCCTGAAATAATCAAAAACAGAGCCAGAATTACCAGCACGATTCCGCTTAACAGTCTCGTTTTAAACATCCTATTCTTCCTCCTTAAGTCCGCCAAAGCGTCTGTCTCGTTTATTATACGCTTCCACAGCTAATTCCAATTCTTTTTTATGAAAATCCGGCCACGGAACATCCGTAAAATAAAATTCGCTATACGCAAGCTGCCACAGCAGATAATTGGAAAGCCGCTGCTCTCCACTTGTACGAATCAGTAAATCCGGGTCTGGAAGTTCCCTTGTATCCAGATATCCGGAAAAGGTTTTCTCATTGATTTCCTCCTCCGTGATTCTGCCATTCTTTATATCAGTAAACATATGCTTCATGGCCCGAAGCATCTCATCCCGGCTTCCATAATTGATGGCAATGGTCAGATTCAGTCCCGTATTTGCCGCGGAAACTTCTTCCAGTTCCTGAATCTTTTTCTGAAAACTTTCGGATAATCTGGAAAGTTCCCCAATCACACGTACCCGCATATTATTTTTATTTGCCGTGCGGATACAGTTTTTCAAATAACTCTCCAGCAGTTTCATCAGTGCAGCCACTTCGCTGTCCGGACGATTCCAGTTTTCCGTGGAAAATGCATACAGTGTCAGGTACTCAATTCCAAGCTCATCTGCAGCCTGACAAACCGTTTCTACATTCTTTGCGCCAACGGTATGTCCGTAATTGCGTGGCATACCCTTGCTTTTTGCCCATCTTCCATTCCCATCGAGTATAATCGCCACATGTTTTGGAATTTTCATCAATCTTGTTCCCCTCTTTCCTGCAAGTGAAAAAGGGACATAGCCACAGGCTTATGTCCCTTAAACATCTTATACTGTAAGAATTTCATCCGACTTGGCATCCACAGCCTTGTCAATCTGTGCAACATACTGATCGGTCAGTTTCTGGATTCCGTCTTCGAGATCCTTGATCTCGTCCTCAGAAATATCCTCCGCCTTGCCTACTTTTTTGAAATGATCCATCGCATCTCTGCGGATATTTCTCACAGCGACCTTGGCACCCTCACCTTTTTTCTTAATATCTTTTGCCAGCTCTTTTCTTCGCTCTTCGGTCAGTTCCGGAAATACCAGACGAATCAGTTTTCCGTCATTCGTCGGGTTAATTCCCAGATCCGAACTGAGAATGGCTTTTTCAATTTCTTTTACCATAGATGCTTCCCATGGCTGAATCTGAATCATTCTCGGCTCCGGAACACTGACATTTGCAACGCTCTGAATCGGAGACGGTGTTCCGTAATAATCAACACGAAGTTTGTCCAACACATGCGGATTCGCACGTCCTGCACGGATTCCCGCGAACTCCTCATTTAAATTGGCAAGGGATTTCTCCATTTTATCCTGAAAAATCTGTAATCTCTCGTCCATATACTATATCCTCCTAGTCCACAGTAACGACAGTTCCGTTGAACTGGCCGTTTACCGCGTTTACAATGCTGTTCGTTTCACCAAGTCCGAATACATACATTGGAATGTGGTTTTCCATGCACATTACGGATGCTGTCAAATCAACGACCGCAAGTTTTTTATCAATGACTTCCTGAATGGAAACCTGATCATATTTCTTAGCGGATGGATTTACTTTCGGATCGCTGTCATATACACCATCGATTGCCTTGGCAAGATAAATTCCATCTGCTTCAATCTCTACCGCACGAAGTACCGTTGCCGTATCTGTTGAGAAATATGGATGTCCGGTACCACCTGCAAAAAATACAACCATGTTATGTGCAAAATATTTATTTGCACGATCCTTGGAATATAACTTTGTGATAGATCCGCACTCAAACGGGGTAAGCACGGAAGTCATCATTCCAACGGAACGGAAAATTTCTGACACATAAATACAGTTCATAACCGTAGCAAGCATACCGATCTGATCGGCTTTTGTACGGTCGATCGTCTCACTGGTACGTCCTCTCCAGAAGTTGCCTCCTCCGATGACAATACCAACCTGTACACCTGCATCTACCAATTGCTTTACCTGCTTTGCAACAACCGTAACTGTCGGCTCATCAAATCCATGACGCTTGTCCCCGGCCAGTGCCTCTCCACTGAGTTTTAATAAAATACGTTTCATCGTATCTGTCTCCTATGATTAATTTTACTTTCCGTCAAAAAGTCCCTGTACATCAATATCAGCATAACACTGAGAGCAGAAACCTTCGATTACTGCACCGTTATTAATCTGTACGGAACGGGATTTGATATTTCCCATGACTACCGCAGATGTATCAACAACAACAGGTCCCTGTACATCGATATCACCCTTGATTGCACCTGCAATAACTGCAGAAGCTGCTGCAATATTGCCAATGATCACAGAACCGGCTCCAATCTTAACTGTACCGGAACTTACAACTTCTCCCTCAACTTTTGCCACATCAGCAAAAAACTCTGAAGCTGCACTGTTTCCGTTAATGGTTCCGGTTACAACCAGCTTACCATTACAGGTTACATTTCCGTTGATGGTTCCCTGAATATCAAATGATCCGTCAGACGCGATATCACCGGTCAGAACAGTTCCTGCGGTTATAACAGATGTCTCATCTGAAACTGCATCCGGATTCACTTTGTTATTCATCACTGGTGCTGTTGGCTTTGGGGTTTCCATTGTTGTGTCGCTCATAATTTTTTTCTCCTCATTAAATGTATTGATTACCGGGTCCACAGCTGGTGTGATCACCGGTTTTTTATCCTCTTTGTGAATTGGTGGAAGCTCCGACTCTAACTTTTGTGTATCAGACCCGCCGTCCTTCTGTACCTGTTCCAGTAAACCATCCAGTTTGGATAATTCGGATTTTACATCCACATCTTCTCCCAGAGTGTTAACTACCAGATCTTCTGCTTTGTTTTCTTTTTCCGGAGCGTCTGCTCCCGGCATCATTTCATTGACCGCCTGAGAAAAATCATCCTTAAAATCTTTAAATAATCCCATCGTGCTTCCTCCACTCATACTACTTATTCAACACTATCTGCCTTGATATATTGAATGACTTTTGTATTTTCATCAATCGGCAGAATCTCAGCTTTCATCTGTTGCAGTTTCTGAATCAAAGATTCCAGAGCCTCTACCGTTGTTGACTTGTCATCTCCGTCGTGTAATAACACAACCGAGGTTTTGTATCTTTTTACTCCTTCTGTCACATTTGTCACAACATCATCCACCGTATAATCCGATGAAGTATCTCCTGCGGAAACGTTCCAGTCAAAGTATGTAATTCCCTTTTCATTTAAGATACGAACGAATTCAGCCATATTTACATTGCTGATCTCATTGCTGCTTCCTCCCGGAAAACGATAATAGAGACTATTAACTCCCGTAACGTCTTTCAGATATGAGGAAATCTTATCAAAATCCTGTTCAAATGCCTCTGTGGAGGCATATATTGTACTGTATTTGTTGGAAAAGGAATGCATTCCAAGTGTATGTCCGTCTTTTACAATCCTCTTATAGACCTCCTGCATATCCTTGGAATCATCCCCTACTACGAAAAAAGTTGCTTTTACTCCGTATTTATCCAATACGTCGAGAATCTTGTCCGTATTTTCATCCGGTCCGCCGTCAAAAGTAAGATATACTTTATGTGCATCTCCCGCTTTTGCCATATTGTCCCCGGAATCAATCCCCGTCACAACTTTATCGTAAGCAGATTTCTGTGTCTCCTGCCCACTGCTTTCTGTATCCGCAGCCTGCACATTTTCAGAATCCGGAATATTTTGCGAAACGGTTGTCTGTCCCGCTTTCTCCAGTCTCTTTACATGGCTGCTCAAACGTGCTACCTGCACCGTCAGAAGGATAATTGCCAACAGTGAGACAAGCATCCATACCGTAATCGTCACAATGATTCCCGTTTTCATACGGTTGATGCGATTTCTCCTCTGGCGCTGCTGCTCCAGAGCTTCTGAATCTTTTGTACTCATCCTGTTCCTCCACCGGGAAATATCCTTTTCTATTTTAACATATTTTGAAAACTTGTAAAGATTTAATTCCCTGTTGTTGTAAAATTGTTATAAAAAAGGAGCCACGGTTTCTTTATTTTTCCAAAACCACGACTCCTTTTGTGTTTTCACACAGCTTGACTCTGTGAACGGATTATGCGTTCATCTGTGCAGCAACTTCTGCTGCGAAATCTTCCTGTTTCTTTTCCATACCCTCGCCAACTTCGAAACGAATCATCTTGGTGATTTTAAGATCCTTGGAAACAGACTCAAGATACTTAGCTACGGACTGCTTGCCATCTTCCGCCTTAACGTATGTCTGATCAAGAAGGCAGATCTCCTTTAACTGCTTGGATACACGACCTTCTACAAGACCGCCGAACATCTTCTCAGCAGTGATAGATGCCTTATCTGCCATAGCCAGCTCACCCAGCTGAACCTTTGCAGCATCGGAAAGGAAATTCCAGACATAATTCATATTGCTCTTATGCTCTTCGAAGTTATTGATATCCTCATCACTCCATACCTTCTCGCCGATTGCCTTGTCCAGTAATTTGTTTAAGATAGGCTTTGGAAGAGTTGTTGCATCATTTAATGCGCTGTCAATTGTGATCTCTTTGATCTTTGCAAGTTCCTCAGCGGAAATATCGTTTCTGCTGATATACTGTGGGTTCATTGCAGCAACCTGCATAGCAATGTTTGTAAGAGCCTCTTTTGCAGCATCATCAGATGCACCGTCTGCAGCGATAACAACACCGATTCTTCCGCCACCGTGAATATAAGAAGCAACAGCATCACCGGTTACCTTTGCGAATCTGCGCACAGATAACTTCTCTCCGATTGTTGCTGTCTTCTCAACAAGCAGATCACTAAGTCCGTTTGTTGCAAGAAGTGCCTCGATATCTTCGCCGTTTGCTCCACCGTTTAAATCAGAAGCAAGTGCTGTATCTGCAACTGTCTGAACAAACTCCTGGAATGTTTCATTTTTAGCAACGAAATCTGTCTCTGAGTTAACCTCAGCTACAACAGCAACATTTCCGTTTACTGCAACTCTTGCGATACCTTCCGCAGCGATTCTGCTCTGCTTCTTTTCCATCTTGGCTGCACCGCTTTTTTTCAAAACGTCAACAGCGGCATCCATATCTCCGTTTGTCTCTGTCAGAGCTTTCTTACAATCCATCATGCCTGCGCCTGTCATCTCACGCAGTTCCTTAACCATAGCAGCAGTAATTGCCATCTTTTTTTCCTCCAATTCTCGAATGATTATGCAAAAATTATTCTTCTACTGTCTCCTCAGCAGCTTCTGCAGCAACTTCCTCAGTTCCCTGCTTTGCCTCGATAACAGCATCTGCCATCTTGGAAACGATAAGCTTAACGGCTCTGATTGCATCATCATTACCTGGGATTACATAATCTAACTCGTCCGGATCACAGTTTGTATCAGCGATACCGATCAGTGTGATTCCTAAAGACTGTGCTTCCTGTACGCAGATTCTCTCCTTCTTAGGATCTACGATAAAGATAGCGTCAGGAATTCTCTTCATATCCTTGATTCCGCCAAGGTTCTTCTCTAACTTATCCCACTCTTTTTTCAGTGCAATAACTTCCTTCTTTGGCAGAACATCAAATGTTCCATCTTCAGACATGGTCTCGATTTCTTTCAGACGTGCAATACGGCTCTGGATGGTTCTGAAGTTTGTAAGCATTCCACCTAACCATCTCTCATTTACATAGTACATTCCGCAACGCTCTGCCTCAGTCTTAATAGCATCCTGTGCCTGCTTCTTTGTACCAACGAAAAGAATGGTACCACCCTGAGCAGCGATATCGGAAATTGCATCATATGCCTCATCTACCTTGCCAACAGACTTCTGTAAGTCAATGATGTAGATACCGTTACGCTCTGTGTAGATGTATGGAGCCATTTTAGGGTTCCATCTTCTTGTCTGATGTCCGAAATGAACACCTGCCTCAAGTAACTGTTTCATAGAAATTACGCTCATTTTAATTACCTCCGTTTGGTTGATTTCTTCCATGTACTTCCTATTAGTCTGCCACCGGAAAAGCGTAGATCCGGCACCGGCAGCTTCCATACATGTGTTTAATAAAATTTAAAGCCTTTGGCATTATATCATACCAAAGGCTTTCATGCAAGCTTTATTATACTATTTTTTTGTCAGTACTTTCGCAATCTCGCTATAGTTCATTCCCTTTTCCAGCGTAAATGTCCCCACACGGATATATCTTGCATAATTGTGATCCTGCATATATTTGCGGAAATCTTCCGCATCCTTGACAAGTCCTTTCTCCTGCAGATCCTGTGCAATCTCCCTGCACACTTCTCCGCCTTTTATTGTAATGGAGACTTTTTCCTTTTTTGTTTCTTCCTTCTCGGTCTCCTGCGCTTTTTTCTTCTCTTCTTCTTTCTTTTGAGAGTCCTGTGTTTTTTTCTTTTCTTCCGCCTTTTTCTCCGACTCTTTTGATGTGTCATTCTGTTCCGAAGAAGTATCACGCTCCGTCTGTTTTTGTGTATCGTTCTGCGGAACCTTCTGTGTCACTGCCTGTGTCGTTCTTTGTGTATCCGGAAGATTCGTTTCCTTTACCGGAAGTTCTGTTGTCTGCGTTTCTGCTTCCTGCGTCTGTGTGTCATCCGGCATGATCATTCCAAGTTCCGAAGCTCTCTGCATAGCTTTTTCATCCGACATTGCTCCGCCGTGTGCATGTAACGATACAATAAATACCAGCGAGGCAACCAGAATTCCAAGTCCGCAGCCACGTAAATAATATTTAAATCTCACTGACATCTTCCCCTTTGTATAATCCGATCACCAGCTTCACTTCTCCAAGCCCCCGTCCCAGCTTACGGGCAATTTCCACATCAGACACTCCGTTTTGATGAAGTGCAAGTACCTGATCGTTGAAGCTTCCGTTATCGGTTTCCTCTGCCACAGATGCTTTTGGTGAAATCTGCTGCGGCTGTTCCTCCACAGGCTCTGACACTTCCGTTCTTGCCGGTTCAGGCTCTTTTACCGTTTCCGTCAGATGTGTCATCATTTCATCCTGTGTATGTTTTACCTGCTCCGAAAACTGTTGTAGCTGCGATGCAAGCCCGGTCAGTTCCGTATGCTTGTCATTGAGCATATTATATAAAAAGAGAATTTCATTATGCGTTTTATTCATTGATTCAATCACCGTATTGGAATATTCGTTGATTGCCATAATTTTCTCATTCGTTTCTTTTTCCATCAGACGCTTGGCATTCTCCTGGGACTGTTCTACCACTGCATCGATTGCATCTTCTACCTTGTCATTTGCATTTTTCAGTTCCCGCTCGACAATAATCTTTAATTCCTTCTCACTTAATCTGGTTATCTCCTGTACATCTTTCGGGGTAAGTTTTTCCTGAACAAAAAAGCTTACGAGAACAAAAATGATTCCAACCAGAATCAGTGTAATTTCCACACCCGTCATATATTTTCCCTCAGATTTTCATATCAAAACTGCCGCCAACCGGATTGCCACCCGTCCGCTTCGTTTCTTTGTTTGTTTTTTTTCTCACAGATCCCTGTTTTTTATATTTGTTTTTTCCTTCTTCCCTGGCATCTGTGTGATTATCCAGCTGCTCATTTTCTTCCGGATGGATGACCTGATGATGCAGAACATCCTCCCTGTGATCCACCTGCACCTGAATATTCTGCTGATCCACCATCGGTTTTGTATCCTGCTGGTTTTTAAATGTCTCGATGTCTGCGGTACGCTGTATCGTAGCATAATTGATTGGTGCAATTGCCATAGATCCGCTCCTACTCCGTCAGAATATTCATATAAACACCCATTTTTTTACGCATCTTGTTTAATGCTTTGGTATGTAACTGGGAAATACGTGATTCTGACACTTCCAATATTTTACTGATTTCTTTTAGGGTCATATCTTCATAATAATAAAGTTCAATAACGCGCCGCTCTTTCTCCGTCAGAAGTTCCAGGGATTCCGCCAGTTTTTCTTTTAATTCTTCTTCCTCCACCACTTCTTCCGGCTGTGAAAACCGAACCGGATGCGCCGAATCAATCATTGGCTCCGGACCGGTTTCTTCAAATTCATTCAAAGACACAACATTGGTCACCTTAAGCTGTGTCTGCCAGCTGCACAGTTCCTCATCCGTCAGCCCCAGCTGCTTTGCAAGTTCTTCATCCGAAGCTGTTTTACCGGTCCTCATCTCGATCTGTTTCATCGCTTCATCAATTTTGCGCTGTCGCTGTCTTACGCTTCTTGGAATCCAGTCCATTTTACGAATCTGGTCTAAAATAGCACCACGAATCCGCAAACTCGCATATGTTTCAAATTTTACATTTTTTTCCAGATCAAATTTATCAATTGCGTCAATCAATCCGAAAATCCCATAACTGACCAGATCATCATATTCCACATTGTGTCCAAGATACATGCTGAGTCTTCCCGCTACGAGTTTTACAAGCTGCGCATATTCAATTATCAGCTGTTCTCTGGTCTCCTGCGTTTTCTTCTGACGATACGCATCCCAGAGTTTTTCTTTATCCGCAGTTTTCATCTACATCATTCCGCCCCGGTTAATTACTTTGTTTGTTGTTCCTCCTGAACCTCCGGCTGCTCCTGCGACTGCTCCTGTGCATCTTTGGCCTGTTCAGTATTTTCCTGTTCCCCAGAGCCTTCCGCTTCCTGCTCCTCTTTAGACTCTTCCATTTCTTCCCCGTTCTGGTCATCTTCCATATCCTTGAAGTTTCGGTCAATGATCATTTTTACCACACAACCGATCACATAAAACAGGACAAGTACCAGTAACAGCTGTCTTGTAAAATTCCAAAGTGACATGTGCGTAAGAATTGCAATCACACAGTCAATAAACCCTGCCGCCAACATAATAATAGCCGGTACACCATTGGTTTTCATCTTCTGTCCCTCTATATTACTTTAATTTCTTTTCCCACCGATTTAATTCTGAAATCTCCGGTCTCACAATCCAGTTCTACCGTACGTCCGTAATTTAAACCGGTATCCTCCGCGATCAGCGGGATCCTTAATTCTTTCAAAATAATTTTTGCTTCTTCCGCATTGCGTGCACCTACATTTCCCACAGACGAAAGTCCGCTCGTTTCAAACATGCATGCGCCCCCCGCGATCTTTGCCACAAGTCTTCTCTGATTTGCTCCCAAAGCCAGAATCTGTCTTAAAAGTTCACGGATTCCGGTATCCCCGAATTTTGCAATATTGGTATTATTTTTTAATTTTGTGCTGTCTGGCAGCATATAATGTACCAATCCACCGATTTTCGTCACCGGATCATAAAGTGTTAATCCGATACAAGAACCCAACCCCAGTGTCGTGAGTGTATTCGGAGCTTTTGCAGTTTTCAGGTCTGCCATTCCAACCTTGATCACTTCTCCCATATTCTACGATCTCCTCTATAACTGAATTCCAAGAGAGGATAAAATCTTTGCATAGGACTCTTCCTCAGGCATCAGGATAAAATATCCATTAATCATACGTTCATCGCCAAATTCTGTTTCAATCAGCAGCGCATTATTTCCGTACTGTCCAAACTGAATTGCCGGAACACTAAGAATCGCTCCCGCCATATCCACCGCAATATATGGAACGGATGGTAAAATCGTAAGATTTGTCATACTTGAAAGTGCAGACAGATACGAAGCCGTAATAATATTTCCGATTTCCTTCATGGCAGATAAATCCATCTCATCAAAAGGTGCATCGTTTTCCGGGTCTCTTCCCATCAGTTTGTTCACAAGATAATGGGCGGAATCCATGCGCATTAAAAACATCATGCTTCCTGTAATATCATGTGTTACTTCCAGAAAAATTCCGACAATAATCTCGTCTTCCGGACAAATTGCGGAACTCAGCTTAGAAGCTTCCATCAATTCTACTTTCGGAACATTCATATCAATCTGTTCATTGATCATGCTTGCCAGAGAAGTTGTTGCATTTCCCGCTCCGATATTTCCAATTTCGCGCAGTACGTCAATATACATTTCATTTACATTATCCAATGTAAAATCGTTCATCTTTTTCCTCCAATAACCATGTATAGTGAGGCATAGCCTCACTATACTCAGTTGTCTTATGTGTTATCTTTTTCGTCTACAATCGCATTGATTTCAAACAGGGAAATCAGCTGATCTCCGCTTGTTCCAATACCATTGATAAACGTATCTTTTACATGGTTTGAATTGATATTGTTATTTTCGATCTGATCCTCAGACAGATTTACAACCTCACAAACCTCATCTACAATCACACCTAAAGCCCCTTTATCTTCGATCTTTAAAATAATGATCCGGGATGCCGAAGTAAAGGTATCATCCTCAAGTCCCATTTTCAGACGGATACTCATAACCGGCACAATTTCGCCTCGAAGATTGATGATTCCCTTGAAATACTCCTGTGCCTTTGGCACACGGGTAATTTTCTGCATACGCACAATATTATCGACATAGCTGATATCAATTCCGTACTTTTCAGAACCGATCTGAACTACGATATACTGCTTTACTTCTTTTTCTTTATTTTTATTCTCATTTGTTTCAATCTGATTGTTTGCAATAGCCATCGTCATTCACCCCCATTACATCAGTGTGTTTGCATCCAGAATCAACGCAACTTCACCATCACCGAGGATTGTTGCACCGCTGATCAGCTTATTTCCATTGATATACTTGCCTAAAGACTTAATAACGATCTCCTGCTGTCCCATCAGATCGTCAACAACAAGTCCTACCTGACTGTCGCCTTTCTTTACAATAACAACGGTAAGGCTTTCCGGTTCTTCTTCTCTTGGTTCAATATCCAGAAGTTTGTCCAGACGAACAAGCGGAATAACGCTTCCACGCAGATGAATAACCTCTTTTGCTTCCACATACTTGATGCTGCTGACCGGTACACTCTCAATATTTGCAATGGACCCAAGGGCAATGGCATATTTTTCATCGCGGACTTCAACCATCAATGCCTGAATAATGGCAAGTGTCAGAGGAAGACGAACGGTAAATGTTGTTCCTTCCCCAAGTTTTGTCTTAACTTCCACATCACCGCCAAGCTGCTCAATGTTAGATTTTACAACATCCAGGCCAACGCCTCTTCCGGAAATATCCGTAATCTTCTTTGCCATGGAAAAACTTGGCATAAACAAAAGATTTATGATCTCTTTCTGTGTCATGACTTCGGCCTGTTCCGGTGTAATAATATTTCGCTCGATTGCCTTTGCTTTTACCGCTTCGGTATCAATTCCGTTACCGTCATCACCCACCTGGATAATAACGTTATTTCCTTCCTGATATGCATTCAGGAAAATATTTCCGACTTCCGGCTTTCCTCTCTGGATACGAAGCTCGGTGTCTTCCAGACCATGATCCGCAGAATTACGAAGCAAATGCTGTAACGGATCACCGATCTGATCCACTACGGTACGATCCAGCTCGGTATCTTCACCGGTCATAACCAGTTCCATCTTCTTATTCAATGTACGGGACAGATCACGAATCATACGTGGAAATTTATTTACAACGCTCTCAATTGGCACCATCCGGACTTTCATAACAGATTCATGAAGGCTTGTGGTGATTCGCTCCAGATATTCAATCTGTTCATGGAATCCCTGATTGGTAAAGCCTCCCTCTTCCGTTGAGCTGATGGATACCAGACTGTTCTTTGCAATGATAAGCTCGGATACCTGGTTCATAAGAGCATCCAGCTTTTCAATATCCACACGGACCGTACGGCTTGTCGCCGGTTTTCCTACACCGTTTTTCTTTGCCGGAGCCTTTTTCTTTTCCGGCGCTTTCTTTGGTTCAGCCTGTACTTCCGGTTTCGTCTCTGCCGGTTTTTCTTCTTTCTTTTCTTCCGTCTCAGTTTCTGTTACGCGTGGTGAAAAATCAGTCAGTTCTTCTCCAACGGCATCTTCAATCTCGGAAACATTCTTTGCAGCGTTCTGGATCTTGTCAAAGCTTTCCGGTGATGCGACATAAAAGCTGAATTCCTGTTCAAACTTTTCATCTTCAATATCCTGAGAGCTCGGACGATATACAAGAATCTCTCCAAAAGCCTCCACTTCGCGGAATACCAAAAATGCTCTGGCCGCTTTTAAAAGGCACTCTTTCTGGATCATAACCGTCATGCCGTAAATATGCATTCCACTGTCTTTTGCAGTCATAACGGCATCCCGCTCCTGATCCGTCAGATCAATCTGAAGATACAGTTTGTGGTCTCCATTGTCTGTCGGCGCCGCTGCTTCTTTTTCTGTTTCTGCAGGTGCTGCCTCTGCGGCAGCAGCCTCTCCGTTTGCTTTTGCGAGGAAATTGTTCAGTTCCTTGATAATGACTTCATTGTCTTCTTCCCCTTCATCAGAGGTTGCCTTAATATTTTCAAGATATCCGTCAATTGCATCCAGACACTTGAACAGCAGATCAATCATCTGACTGTCTACCTGGATTTTCTCGCTGCGGACTTCCTGGAACACATTTTCCATATCATGTGTCAGGTGCTGCATTCTCTTAAATCCCATTGTACCGGCCATTCCTTTTAAAGAATGGGCTGCACGGAAGATTTCATTGATAACGTCCTTGTTATCCGGTTCTTTTTCCAGTTCCATGATGCAGTCACTTAACGTCTGTAAATGTTCTGCACTTTCATCGATAAAGATTTCAAGGTATTGGCTTACATCCATGTTATTTTACCCCCACGTTTTTTGTGATTGTCTGTGCAACTTCATCCAGTGGTACAACTTCATCTACCACACCTGCTTCATAGATTGCCTTCGGCATTCCGTATACCACACAGGTTTCTTCGTTTTGTGCAATTACGCGAATCGGTTTTGATCTTCCCAGCGAAAGAATTCCGTTGGTTCCATCCGCTCCCATTCCTGTCAGGACAACACATACGATTTCATCATAGCTACTTGCTGTCAGTGAATCATACATAAGATTGGCACACGGCTTGAGTCCTCCGATTGCCGGTGTTGCATCATCGAGTACAATGCTGTTGTTTCCGTCTGCGGTTTTTGCAACTTTCAAATGTTTTCCGCCCGGAGCAATATAAACACATCCCTTTTGCAGCCGCTCTCCATGCTCTGCTTCCTTCACCCTGATTTTGCTCAGATCATCAAGTCTGTCAGCCATGGATTTGGTAAACCCCGGCGGCATATGCTGTACAAGTACAACCGGGGCATCCAGTTCTTTCGGAAGAAACGGAATCACACTCTGTAACGCTTTCGGTCCGCCTGTGGAACAAGCCAGTGCAACCAGTTTGTTCTTTCCGCCTGTCGCTTTGCGCATCATCGGTGCTTTTGCAGCCGGTTTTACTGCCGGACGGACACTTTCTGCTGCCTTTTGTGTTGCAAGAACAGCATTCAATACGCCAAGAAGCTGTCTTTTGAATGCCTCTCCTTTTGCCTCTATGATGTTTGTCGGTTTCGCCACAAAATCAATTGCTCCGCGCTCCATGGCTAAAATGGTAACATCTGCTTCCCTGCTGTCGGTAAGTGTACTTACCATAACCACATTTGCACGTATGCCTTCTTTTTGTAACTTTTCGAGTAACTGCAGTCCATCCATGCGTGGCATATTCACATCCAGAACCACACCGTCATAGCTGGTATGCTTCAGTTTCTCATATGCCTCAAGACCATCTCTGCAATAGTCCGTTGCCTGAAATTTACTGTCTGAATTGATTATATCACACATGACCCTTCTCATGAGTGCAGAATCATCAACTACTAAAATGTTTTTTTTCATATGAGTCACCCAACTTCTTTCCTGCGAATTCTTCTCTCTTCCTCAAAAACGAAGCGTACAATTTTTTCCCGGTCCCGGAGATCCCGGAACAGAAATTTTACCCGGTGAATGTACATTTCCTCTATCGCTGGATGTTTTTCTGTTGCAATCACCTGTCCCGGAAGATAAAAAGTTTCATCCGAATATTCATTTGTCAGTCTGATCACCAGAAGAATATTTTGGTTCTGTTTTATCCATTGTCCAGAGACAAAGCGGATTCCACCGCCACTGATATTCTGAATCGTTCCCTCACGTACCTGATCAATATATTCCGGCTTTTGAATTTCCGTAAACAATTCTTCCGTTGTCTGCATCTGTGCCGTCTGTTCCGATATTTCGTAATATTTTAACGGTGTCGTATAAGGAATCCGGAAAAATTCCCGGCGCTGAAATTTCTGTAATCCGGAAGTAATCACAATTCTGAGCAGATACAGATTTTCTTTGCGATAACGTTTCTTCACAACTGCTGTGCAGTTATACATACCGCCTTTTGTATAAAAAACAATGCTGCACTCCCTCTCCAGTTGAAATAACACCATTCTTCCACCACTTGTCGGCATAGAAATTTCCAATTCCTGATCCGAAAAAATGTCGCTGACCGCACTTTGATAGATTTTCGCGATCTCTCCTCCATTATCTTCCTGGTTCGCTTCATGCAGCATTTTAATATCAATTTTGTCTCCCGGAGTAATCACATCTGAAAGTTTCATAATTATTCATCTCCCTATTTTCGGTTTGATAAAAAACTGGAAAACATCTGTGCTATTCCCCACCGTACCGGTGTCTTCTGCCGGGTGCCGTTTAACAGATGATCTGCAAGTTCTGAAATCGCCCTGGCAGATTTTGCATTCGGGTCACTCATGGTAACTGTCTTTTGCTGCCTTACCGCCCGTTCCAAAGCAGCATCCTGTGGAATCATCCCCAGATAATTCAGACTTCCATGTAAAAACTTAGACACTACGGAATTCACTTTCTCATAAATTGCCTGTCCCTCGTCCCGGGAATTTACCCGGTTGGTTACTATGTGGATGGTTGTCTCTTCCTCCACAAAATCGGGATTGCGGTACAATGCTTTTAAAAGCGAATACGCATCCGTCAGGGAACTTGGTTCCGGTGTGGATACCAGTAATACCTCCGGACTTGCCATGACAAATTCCAGAACCTGATCCGAGATTCCTGCCCCCGTATCAATCAGGATAAAATCTGCCAGTTCATTCAATGTGTCAATCGAATTTACGATATATAAAATCTGTTCTTTTGTAAGATTGTTCAATCCGATAATTCCTGAGCCACCGGATATAAACCCGATATCCATGGGTCCAGGTGTGATTATTTCACGAATTGACTTTCCACGGTATATAAAATCAGACAAATTATACTGTGGGATTGCACCAAACATTACCTCAACGTTTGCGAGACCAAAATCAGCATCAAAAATAATCACCCTCTTGCCTGCTTTTCTGAGACATACCGCAAGATTTACTGCAAGATTCGACTTCCCGACCCCGCCTTTTCCGCTGGTAATCGTCACCACCCGTGCATTATTCTGATTATTCTGATTGTGCAGTTTTATTACATTTCGCAATTGTTCTGCCTGATCCATTACGAATTGCCCCCTAATAATTGTTTCACGATCTTTTGTGTATCAAATAATTCAATATCATCCGGTACATTCTGTCCATTTGTCGTATAAGACAGTTCCGCATCTGAATACAGCTTAATATTGAGCAAATTTCCATACGTTGATGTCTCATCCAGTTTTGTAAAAATCAGTTTAAACTCAGATATTGTGTGATAGGTATCTACAATATCAAGCAAATCTCTGTATTTCGTTGTAGCGCTGAGAACTAAATATACTTCACTTGTATATTCAGGGTCAACTCCCTGAATCAGGTTTCTGATATCCTCTTTCTGTTCCTCATTTTTATGGGAAAATCCAGCAGTATCAACGAAAACAAGATCGTATTCCGCATATTTTCCAATTGCTTCATTCAGTTCCTCTTTAGAATACACGATAGACATAGGTGCGTCAAGAATATTTGCATACACCTGTAGCTGTTCTGTTGCTGCGATCCGGTAGGTATCTGCAGTAATAAACGCTACTTTTTTTTCATAATCCACCTTATATTTGGACGCAATTTTAGCGATTGTTGTGGTTTTGCCAACACCGGTAGGTCCGATAAAAAATACAACATGCGGTTTTGCCCCACTTAAATCCAGTGATTTTGGCTGACCGAAACGCAAAATCAGCTTCTGGTAAACATTGGAAAGAATCGTATCCACACTGTGTCCCGGGCGGATAAATTTTTCAATTTCGCCAAGGATCTGATTGACATACTGTTCACTCACCTCGTTTTTCAACAGCGTGCTGTAGAGAATCCGGACAAAATTGAGTTCTTCCGAAGACGGCCCCTTTGGTGTCTCCGGCTCCTTCGGATTTTTCCCGCCAAGAGATTTTTCCAGACGGTCAGATAAAACCTCAAGTCTTTCTTCTAATTTTTTCTCTTCATTTTCCTGTACCAGATTCTGTGATTGTGGCATACGTGCTGGCTCCTGTCTGGCTGCCTGTGCGTTACCTTCCTGTTCCTGCAGTTTCGGAATGGTAATCGGTTCATCCGCCGCAAGATTGATCATGTCGTGCAGTTTTCCTTCTTTTGCCATACTCTGTGTCATCTGTGCTGCCTGCATGGCATTGGAAAAATGTTCTTTTTCCTCCATTGCCGCAGTCACTTCAAATGTTGAATTCTTAAACGCACGAAACAGCCCCTTCGGTTTTACCTCACGGATGTTCATAATGACCGCGCGTTCTCCAAATTCTTCTTTTGCCTTTGCAATGGCTTCTTCCTGTGTTTTTCCCTGAAATTTATTAATTGTCATTTATGCTGTCACCATCCCTACCGATTGCAGCTCCACATCAGATTCTACTTCATTGTAAGAGACAACAATCAGATCTTTGAAATAATCTTCTGTGAGTTTTTTAAAATACATACGCACAATTGGCGATGTAATAATGATCGGATTCTTTCCGAGGCTTTCGAGTTTCTCGGTTTCTGTCCGCACGGAATCCATAATTGCTTTTGTTTTCTCCGGGTCCATCGTCAGATATGCACCCTGCTCTGTCTGCTTGACCGAAGACATGATCTCCTGTTCCACTTTCGGATCGAGCGTAATGACACTGGTCGTTTCGTTCGACGGGAAATATTTGCTCGAAATTGCACGCTTCAGACTCTGCCTTACATATTCCGTCAGCACATCCGTATCTCTGGATGTCTGTGCATGATCTGCCAGCGATTCAAAAATAGACAAAAGATCCCGGATCGAAATGCCTTCCCGCAAAAGATTCTGCAGTACTTTCTGAATCTCTCCAAGGCCAAGAAGTTTCGGCGTGAGCTCGTCCACAAGAACCGGATTGGATTCTTTTAAGTTGTTGACCAGGTTCTGTACATCCTGTCTGGTCAGAAGCTCTGCGATGTGGCTTCGGATTACTTCTGTCAAATGCGTCGCAATGATAGACGGTGCATCAACTACGGTGTATCCAAGACTCTCTGCACGTTCTCTCTGCGCTTCCGTAATCCAGATGGCCGGAAGATGGAAAGACGGTTCAAATGTAGGAATACCTGTAATTTCTTCCTCCACATACCCCGGATTCATCGCCATATAATGATCAAAAAGAATTTCTCCTTCCGTTACCTGCACGCCTTTGATCTTGATAATATACTGGTTCGGATTTAACTGGATATTATCCCTCAGGCGGATAATCGGAACAACCGTACCAAGTTCCAGTGCAATCTGCCGCCGGATCATTACCACACGATCCAGAAGATCTCCACCCTGGTTTACATCTGCCAGCGGAATAATACCATATCCGAATTCGAGTTCGATCGGATCGACCTGAAGCAGGGAAACCACATTCTCCGGTTTCCGGATCTCTTCCGCCTCCGTCTCCGCCTGCTGTACTTCTTCCTCAATATTTTCTTCGCCGATATTCTTGCTGATATTTTTGCCGGCGATGATAAACACCAGACCAAGTGCAATAAATAAAACCGGATTTAACGGAGTAAAAATTCCGAGGAAAACCAGCACGGAACCTACAATATAAAGTACCCTCGGAATTCCAAAAAGCTGCTTGACCAAAATTCCGGAAAAGTCTGCCTCGTTTGATCCCTTGGTAACAAGTATACCGGTTGCAAGAGAAATCAGAAGAGACGGAATCTGGGACACCAGACCATCACCGATGGTCAGCAGACCATACTGCTGGATGGCATCTGCAAATCCAAGTCCCTGATTCATAACTCCCATAATGGTTCCGCCGATCAGGTTAATAAAGGTGATGACCAGACCTGCCGTAGCATCTCCCTTTACATACTTTGTGGCACCATCCATCGCGCCAAAGAAACTGGATTCTCTCTGAATCTTTTCCCGTCGTTCCTTTGCCTCCGCATCGGTGATCGCACCGGTATTTAAGTCCGCATCAATCGCCATCTGTTTACCAGGCATGGCATCGAGTGTAAATCTGGCGGTTACTTCGGATACACGTTCCGAACCTTTATTGATAACAATAAACTGAATCAATACGAGGACAATAAATACAATGGAACCGACCACCATATTTCCTCCGCCGACGAACGAACCGAATGTCTTAACAACGTTACCAGGATCTCCCGTCAGAAGAATCAGACGGGTGGAAGATACGTTCAGAGAAATTCGAAAAATAGTCGTAAACAAAAGTAATGTCGGGAAGAAAGACATATCCAGTACTTCCCGAACAAACAATACATTAAATACAATAATTAAGGCGATGGAAATGTTAAATGCAAGCATCACATCCAGCAATACGGATGGAATCGGAACAATGAAGAAAACTACTGCCGCCAAAAGATATAAACCTACACCAATATCCGCTTTCTTCAGCATCCTGCACAACCTCCTTTCGCACCTGTTTGTTGTATAACTGCACTACTGTATATTTTTGGCCTTGTATACGGCAGCAAGAACTTCTGCCACAGCCTGGTAAAGCTCCGGCGGAATTTCTGCTCCCACATCAACATTGTGATAGAGCATACGTGCCAGAGGCTTATTTTCAACAATTTCAATTTTATTCTCCCTCGCCACTTCCTTAATCTTTTGCGCAAGGTAATCTTCTCCTTTTGCAAGGACAACCGGGGCAGAACTGACTTTTGCCTCGTATTTCAATGCTACGGCAAAATGCGTCGGGTTCGTGATGACTACATCCGCCTTGGGAACATCCTGCATCATTCGCTTCTGGGATACCTCCTGCATTTTACGGCGCTGCCGTCCTTTGATCTGCGGATCTCCCTCTGTATTTTTGTATTCATCTTTTACTTCCTGCTTGGTCATCTTCATATCTTCATTAAACTTATGTTTCTGATAGATAAAGTCAGCCAGACCAATCACAAGATAAACAATACTGATTTTTATTCCCGTATTGATAATCAGAGTCCCCACAAGCGCAACCGCCTGATTCAGTCCCAGATCATACAACGCAAACAGATCATTTGCATTATCTTTTATGGAAGTATACGCGATATATATGATAATCACAACCTTTAAAATGGATTTCACCAGTTCAAAGAGCGAATCTTTCGAAAAGATACGTTTGAATCCGTTCAATGGATTCAGCTTGGAAAGTTCCGGTTTCATTGGTTTTGTGGAAACTTTCCATCCTACCTGCACAATGCTGACCAGAAGCGTAACAACAAACCCAAACGCCATAAACGGAAGCATAATGATCAGGCTTTTTAAAGTAACGGAGGCAATCAGGCCTGCTGCCGCCTGCACGGACAATCCGCCCTCATTTATTTTAACAAAATCCGGCATATTTTCATAGATGTAAGAAAAAATATCTATGAATTTTCCTCCCACAAAGGAAACAAAAATTTTCAGGCAGAGAAACAAAACTATCAGATCAAATGCCGAATTCAGTTCGCGGCTTTTTGCAACCTTACCTTCATCTCTGGCATCTTTTAATTTCTTGGCGGTTGCAGGTTCTGTCTTCTCGCCGCCTTCGCCGTCTTTTGCAAACCATTGCAGATTATAATGCAATATTCGATTCTGATTTTTTTCGTCAATACAAACCTTCTGCAACAAGCTTCACCATCGTCTTTATTTCATCAAAAATATAATTTGCCACATTCGGCAACAGGAACACGATCAGATACAAAACAACAAATCCAACCAGAATCTTCAACTGCATACCGATCGAAAACATATTCATCTGCGGTGCCACACGTGCCATAATTCCAAGTACACAGTTCAAAACCATAATACAGGCAAAAAACGGAAGAAAAATCCGAAACCCTATGATGAATGAATCTCCCATATAGCGTGTGATTGCAGATAACAGATGATCCCATGCAAATTTCTGGTGGGCAATCGGAATTACGGAAAAAGAATCCGTAACCGCACGTACCAGATAGGTATAAAAATCAGATGTAATCAAAAGAAGCAGAACCAGATAATAATACAGATTTCCTGTCAGTGTGGTTTCTGTTCCCATGTCCTGATTAAATTCGGTAGACATGGACAGACCAATATCCATATCTATAATATTTCCTGCAAACAAAACAATGGAATTACAGATGCTTGCCGCATACCCAATCAGCAGTCCCGTAATTCCCTCTTTGATCACAACTACCGCATACCCGACAACACTTGCGTATGTCAGCTCCGGCCGATCTACTACATTGTATAAAAGCAATGAGACAAAAAATGAAAATCCGATTTTAATCTGATTGGGAATTCCCTGCTGCCCCAATAACGGGGCCACATACACAAAACAGGTAACTCTTACCAGAATCAGCAGAAAATATTCAAAATTTTCAAGTGTAAATACATAATTAACCATATCTTTTTATCAAATCACATACTCAGATAGGTACTGAAATTCGACCACAGACGCTCCACCAGTTCGGTCATGTTATTTAACATCCAAGAGCCGCAAAGGATCATTGCAGCAAATACCGCAATAATCTTTGGAACAAACGTAAGTGTCTGCTCCTGAATGGATGTAACCGTCTGAAAAATACTGATAATCAGACCAACCACCAGAGAAACCAGAAGCAGCGGTGCCGACGTGATCAGAATGGTATAAATTGCATCTCTTGCAATATCAAGAACTGCACCCTGTGAAATCATACGGTATCCTCCTAATAAAATGTCTGGACGAGGGATTTTATGACAAGATCCCATCCATCCGCCAGAACAAACAACAAAATCTTAAACGGCAACGAAATGGTTGTCGGAGGAAGCATCATCATACCCATGGACATCAATACGGATGACACCACCATATCAATTACAATAAACGGAATATAAATCAAAAATCCCATAATGAATGCTTTCCGAAGCTCGCTCAGAATGAATGCCGGAACCAATGTGGTAAACGGAACATCCGACAATTCCTTTGTATCTTTATACGTTTCTCCGGAAATCTCCGCAAAAAGATTCACATCCCTTATCTGGATCTTTGCATCTTTGATCATAAATTCACGAATCGGCCCTTCTGCTTTTTCAAAAAATTCCGACTGTGTGATTTCTCCCTTATCGAGTGGCTGAATTGCCTCTTTGTTGATCTGCTGGAACGTTGGCCACATGATAAAAAATGTCAGAAACAATGCCAGACCGATCAAAACCTGATTGGGTGGTGTCGTCTGCGTTCCGATCGCAGTCCTAAGGAAATGAAGTACAATGATAATTCGTGTAAACGAAGTCATCATAATCAGAATCGATGGTGCAAGTGATAGAATTGTCAACACCAGAAGCATCTTGATCGGTGTGGAAACCGATCCGGAATCATTGTTATATGTAATTGACAATCCATTGGCATTGTCTGTATTATGATCTGCTCCCTGTGTATCTTTCTGTGTAATCTTTGTAATACTGTCCGGGTCCATGGAACTTGCATAGACACGTCCCGGATGCATCATGCATAATGTAATTGTAAGTATTAAAACCGCACACGCAAACGCAAAACTTGCAATGCAGTATATCTTTTTCCCTTTGCTCATCTTTATCCTTGCTTCTTTGGTAACTTGTCTTTTAACTGGTTGAGAATTTCCGCAAAAGAATCCTGCTTTTTCCCACTCTGTTCCAGCTCAAAAGAGAAATCTTTTAACTGATCCCTCGTAAGCTGTGCCAGAAGATGTACTTCCTCTTTTCCAACAGAAACAACCAGATAGACACTGCCGACTTCCACAATACTGATCATCTTGTTATTGCCGACACTGATTGTCTCTATCACATGCAGATTCTTATTATTCTGGCGTCCACGCTGCATACCTCCCATCCATCTGGTGGTAAGATATGTAGCAGCCAGAACAACAGCAAAAATAAACAGTGCACCCAAAAGTTGTATAAAGCTTTCCAGAGAACCTGTCAGTAACACATTTGTCATGTCTGTTTCTACTTTCCGCCTGTTCTTGAAGCATTGACAATTTCCGTGATTCGAACACCGAAACTTTCTTCAATGACGACAACTTCGCCCTTTGCGACATATTTTCCATTGACAAGCACATCAATCGGCTCGCCTGCCAGTTTATTCAACTCAATAATTTTTCCCGGTCCCAGATCCAGAATATCTGAAATGGATTTTGTTGTCCTTCCAAGCTCAACTGTCACCTGAAGCGGAACATCCATAATCAGATCAATATTTTCCGGCTGGTAATTTCCAAGGTTTCCACCCGCAAATGCGCTAAATTGTGCCGGCTGAACATTAACCGGCTGTCCCATGTTCTGATTCATCATAGTATTTCCCATCATCGTCTGTCCCATCGGCTGCCCCATCGGCTGCCCCATTTGTGCTGTATTCTGTGAAGCCATCTGCTGTGACTGCTGTGCTGCGGCAGATGCAGCTGCTGGCTGTGCCCCTGCCGGATTGCCGGAATTTGCTGCTGAGGAATCGGCCGTCACACTCTGACTGTCCATTTCCATTGTTTTTGCCACTCCGTCACACATATCCTTTGCAAATGAAATCGGATACAGCTGCATAATTGTACTGTCAACCAGATCCCCGATTTCCATATGGAAAGAGATCTTAACAAACTTTCCGGTAAGGAAGGAATCAATCTCCGCTTCATCGATGTCTTCCTGCAGATTAATCACCGTTGCATTTGGCGGGCTGATATCAATCTTGCGGTTTAACATGGAAGAAAGGGAAGTTGCCGCAGAACCCATCATCTGGTTCATAGCTTCACTGATTGCGGACAAATGCAATTCGCCAAGTTCGCCATCTGTATTGGTTCCATCTCCTCCCATCATCAGATCCGTGATGACTTTTACATCATGTTCCCTCAGGACAAGAATATTGCTTCCATCCAGTCCTACGGTATATGCAATCCGGATAAACACACAGGGTTTTTCATACTCCTGTACAATGTCATCCCATGTGCCGTAAGAAACAACTGGAGTTGAAATTTCCACCTTATGGTTAACGAGCGAAAACAACGTTGTCGCCGCAGTTCCCATACTTATATTGGCAATCTCTCCGATCGCGTCTTTTTGTGCATCAGACAGTTCATTTTCCGCAGAATCACTCGCTTCTGCTCCAGGTTCATTCAGCAGTGCGTTAATTTCTTCCTGCGATAATACTCCATCCATAGTTTATTGCTCCTCTCTGATCACCGAAGTGACCCTGACTGCATATTTATCCCCCGATGATCCGGGAAGTGCAGTAAATTTCCGAATATTTCCAACATAAATATCCAATTCGTCCTCCACCTTGCGATCCAGCCGGATAATATCTCCCGGCTGCAGCATGGCAAAATCATTTACCGATATCATACTGTTTCCAAGAACAGCCTTGACCGGTATCTGTGCGCGCCGAATCAGGGTTTCAATAGATTCCGTGTAATCGGTATTGTCCTGATTCTGCAGATTTGAATACCAGTACTTCGTATTCAGCTTATCAATCACATCCTCAAGAGTCAGGTACGGAAGACAGACATTCATCAGGCCTTCCACTTCCCCGATCTTTAGGTTTATTGTCACAATCGCAATCATTTCACTTGGGGAAATAATCTGTGCATACTGGGAATTGGTTTCAATTCTCTCTAACCGGGGATGAATATCTGCCACGTTTTCCCATGGTTCCCGTAAAAGGTTGACGCACACAATCATAATCCGCTCGATAATCAGAAGTTCAATTTCTGAGAACTCACGGACTTTGTCCATAGGATCTCCCCTGCCGCCAAGCATACGGTCAACTATCGCATACCCCAGATTTGATGCCATTTCCAAAATAATATTTCCCTTGAGGGGTGCAAAATTCACAATTCCAAGAAGAACCGGATTTGACAATGCATTGGAAAATTCAGAATACGTAACCGCTTCTGAATTCACCACCTCTACCTGAACATTTTTCCGTAAATATACGGGCAGATTCGTAGATAAAAGTCTGCCATAATGTTCAAATATCATTTCCATGGTACGCAGATGTTCCTTGGAAAATTTGGAAGGACGGGCAAAATCGTACTCTTTTACCTTTTTTTCATTATTGTCTTTTATTTCATCCACATCCAGCTCACCGGTACTAAGTGCTGCCAGCAAGTTGTCTATCTCATTTTGGGATAATACGTCACCCATCAGTTTTTCACCACCTGTAAAATCCTATTGTGCTGTCAGTTTGGAGAAGTTTACTCCGATCACATAATCTTTGCCGAATAAATTCTGCATATCTTCAAGGATCGTGTCCTTAATTGCATCTGAATTCTGGTTAAACTGCTCAAATGTATATCCACTTACCACTTTGATAATATCATTTTTGATTGTATCATCCTGATTTGTCAGGAAATCCTGTGTGTATTTCTTGTAATTGTCGCTCTTCTTGTTCAGAACAAGTGATACATTCAGTACTGCATAATGAGTCTTTCCGTCTTTTCCTTCTGCAAGGTTTGTTGTCAGGTCTTCCCCTTCGCTGACTTTATAAATTTCCTGATCATCAATGGAAATATTGCTGGTTCCGGTAGCCGCACCACTGTTTAAATCCAGATCAATTGCGGAACACACTTTTTCGATCAGTGTATTTGCTTTTTTTGTCTCCGGTAATACCGAAAACATCAAAAGTGCTGTCAAAACAAAATTTGCAAACACAAGTGCCAGAATTACGACTGAAATTAAATTCTTCTTCATTGCTTACTCCTCTTAGTTATTTTCTTTCACATTTGAATTGAATGAGTTATAAATTTTTATTTCTACGCGCCGGTTCTGCGCACGTCCCTCTGCCGTACTGTTGTCAGCAACCGGTATGTAATCTCCTCTTCCCGCAAACTTAATGTACTTGGGATTTAAGTTTTTGTTTTTTCTGAGCTGATCCGTGACAGCAAGTGCACGGTACACCGAAAGAACCTCGTTATTTTCATATTTTGCAGAATAGCGGATCGGAACATTATCGGTATGTCCTTCTACCTCTATCACATTCTTGTTATATTTTTCAAGAATCTTTCCAAGCTTGTTTACAATCGGGACTGCCTGTTTAACGAGATCAGCCTTACCGGATGCAAACAAAATAGAACCATTCAGATTCAGTTTTACATACTCTGCATTGAAATCCACATCCACCTTTCCGGACAGCTGTGAATTATCAAGTTCCTGTTGGATTTCATCTGCCATCTTTTCAGATTCCGCAAGTTCCTGCTGTTCGTACTGTTCCTGTGCAGACAGTTTGCCATCTGTCTGCTCATCGGTATTCTCTGCTTTGGAATTTGCCATCTCATTGTAGTAAGAATCCAGAAATTCCAGCTGGCGGACACCGGCAGAAATCATCTCTCCCTCTCCAATGCTTGTGCCGCCGGTCGGAAGAATGCTGATGGCGTTCTGCAGTGATGCAACAACCGCCTCTAACTTGTCAGTATCTACTGTCGACATGGAAAACAATAGTACGAAGAAGCAGAGCAAAAGATTCATCAGATCCGAGAAAGTATTCATCCATGCCGGCGCTCCTTTTGGCGGATCTTCCTGTTTCTTTTTTGCCACTACTCTTCACCTCCTCCGCCGTTTTCAAGAACACCCTCTCTTACAGACGGTGAAAGGAATGACTTTAATTTTTCCTCAATAACGCGTGGATTTTCTCCTGCCTGAATGGACAACAAACCTTCAATGGTGATCTGACGGTTTACCACTTCCATATCATTGTTTACGGAAAGTTTTCCGGCAATCGGGGTACATAACCAGTTTGCAATCAGGGAACCGTACAGTGTCGTAACCAGTGCTACAGACATCTGTGGTCCGATCGCAGACGGATCGGAAAGTTTATTTAACATGGCGATCAGTCCGAGCAGGGTACCAATCATACCCCAGGCAGGACCCATCTCGCCCCATTTTTCCCAAAACTTAATCACATCCTTGTGACGGGTTTCCAGACACATCATATCCGTTTCCAGAATCCCACGAACCAGCTCCGGATCGGTGCCATCTACTACAAGCATGATTCCTTTTTTCAGGAATTCGTCTTCAATTCCGTTTGCAGCTTCTTCAAGTGCAAGCAGACCTTCTTTTCTTCCGACATTTGACATGTCAATAATTGTCCGGATGGTCTGTGACGGATCATATGTTTTATCCTTGAACGGGAGTGAAATTGACTTGAATCCGTTGATTCCATCTGCAAGTTTGAAACACCCGAGTGTACTGCAGATTGATCCGCCAAACGTGATAACAACCGACGCTGGATCAATGTACATCTGCATCGCAGTGATGTCAAAACTGTTACTACTGAGGACGCCAAAGATAACCATGGCAATTCCGCCGATAATTGAAAGCAGTGATGCTATATCCATGAACTACACCTTCCATTTTCTAAAATTAGGAATTCCGATGAATCTTCCGACAAAATCCATCAAAATACCCTTTTATATGATTTTACTAAACTTTCTCTCTCTTGTCTACTTCCTTTTTGTTAAAAAGGGTGTAAAATTACAAAAAAATGTTGGGAAACAGTCAAAAAACCATTTCCCAACTATTTTTCAAACTATCTCTTTAAGTTGATTAATTCTTCCAGTAATGTGTCGGAAACTGTGATAACACGCGAATTTGCCTGAAATCCACGCTGCGTAATGATCATATCGGTAAACTGTCCGGAAAGGTCAACGTTTGACATTTCCAGCTGTCCGGAATTGATCTTGCTTCCATCCGCATCCACAGCTACACCCACACCGTCAAACTCGCCGGAGTTTAAGGTTGTCTGATAGCAGTTATCACCAATTTTTTCAAGACCGGAAGCATTGGCAAACTGTGCCACTGCGATCTGTCCGAGAAGTTCGGTGTTACCATTGTCATAGCTTGCATAAATCTTACCGCTCTGGTCTACAGCAAGTCCGATCATTGCACCATTCTTCTTACCGGTTTCTTTTCCAACAGAAGTTCCTTTTTCTACTTTCAGTGTTGACTTTCCGCCATGGCCTACATTGGTGGAAGTGGAAAAATCTACATTGATGTCCTTAAAATTGGATTTTTGTGTCGTTCCGTCTGCATTATTTGTTGTATACTGTGTTCCCAGGGCAGAAAGTTTTAAGGATTTCGCCGTTACAGCCTTCGTACCAGCTGTTGTATTCGAACCATCGCCAATACTTACAAATGTACCCTTATTGGAATCATATTTCATATAATAGCCCTTCGGTCCATTCGTATCATCCTGTTTCCCGTCATCTCCCCAGATCGAATCAAGCATCTTACGCTTACCAGCTTCGTCTTTTATTGCATTTCCATTTTCGTCTTTTGTGACAATAGAATTTCCCTTCGAATCAATAATATCCGTTAAACTGATAAAATAATTATTTCCAGTGCCTAATCCCTGAGTTGTCTTCGGTGTCGATACCGCAAACTTAGCCGTATAGGAATATCCCAGATCATCATAAAATCCAAGAGTCATAACATAGCCGTCTTTTCCGGTGACATCGGTATCTTCCTTATCCAGAATTCCATGCACATGAGCCTCTGTCGTTGCCTCCGGAGCGGATGTCGTGTTGGACGGTGACATCACCTGCAGGGGAGAAACCGTATCTTTGTGTATCTCTCCTGTCGTTTTGTCTACCTGCCATCCCTGTACCGTATATCCGGTAGAACTCATACACAGGTAGCCGTTTCCATCTACATAGAACGAACCTGCACGGGTAAACATGGTATTTGTTCCATCGCTGACAATAAAGAAGTTTGTGGTCTGGCTGTCGCTGAGTTTTAAATCAAACGGGTATCCGGTTGTCTCGGAAGAACCTGCCCCGGTAATATTGATCATGGTAGATGCCGTGCTTACACCAAGACCAACCTGCTTGGCATTGACACCACCCGTACCGGTTGACGCATCCCCACCGGATGCGGTGGACATTGTCTGGTACATCAGTTCACTGAATCTTACGCTGGAAGCTTTGAACGCTTCGGTATTTACATTGGCAATATTGTTACCAATTACATCCATTCTCGTCTGGTGTGTCTTAAGACCTGACACAGCAGAGAATAATGATCTCATCATAGTACATTGACCTCCTTAGATGGCAATATGGTTTTGAAATCCTTCTGTCAGTCGGGATTCCTGTAACTTCCATAAGGTCCGGTTACATAATAACTGCGCCATCTATATTTGTAAAAATATTTGATTGTGTTTCCGTCTGATCCATTGCAGTAACAACGGTTTTACTTGGCACATTAACAATAAAAGCAAGTGAATCCACCAAAACCAGAGAATCCTTAATTCCCTTGGCATGTGCCTGTTCCACTCCGTCTTCGAGTCTAGCATTCTGTTCCTCGGATAAGCTGATATTTCTGCTTTCCAGCCGCTGCGAGGCATGCTTTGAAAACTTTAACTGTTGCTGTTGCCGTAAGACATCTTCGAATGAAACATCCGACGTCTTTGACGGACTGGTTACGTTTTTCTGTTTTAAATACTGGCCGGTTACCTGTTCGATCGACGAAAACTGTTTGCTGATCGGGTTCATCTTTTTTCTCCCCTTTCCTATGCACCTGTTGTCTCGTCACTCTTCTGATCGGAACCATTCTCTGTCTTCGAGTCATCCGTTTTTGTGTCATCGGTCTTGGTATCCGTATCAGTCTTGGTATCATCGGTTTTCGTATCCGTATCTGTTTTGGTATCATCCGTCTTTGTATCGTCTGAGGTATCTCCACCCAGATCTTTGATCTTCTGCTCATACTTCTTCAGTTTTGCAAGATCAGACTCACTTACAAAGCTCTTCTGATAATCCGTCATGCCATCGTATACCTTACGGATCTGTTCTATCGCACCGGAATACTTGGTCGTAATATTTTCAATATCCGGAAGCTGTGCCAGCATGTTTGAAATGGTCTTGGCATAACCAATCGCTTCATAGTAATCACTGTCGGCCACCGTATCAAGCGTATCGATGGAATACAGCTTATTGTTGACACTGAGCATCTGTGATCCGTCTTCCTGATACATGACATAATCTACTTTACCGTCCACATAAGAAGTTTTTCCGGTTGTTTCGTCCGAAACCTTTAAGATTACATATTTTCCAACCAGATTGTTTGCCATCTCGTTTTTCTGTGTATCCTGCATGCCAAGCATTGCCTCTAACTGTGAGAACGTTGCAAGCTGTGCCACATATTCGGTATTGCTGGTAGGCTCGAGCGGGTCCTGGTACTGCATTTCCGCACAAAGTAATGTAAGGAACTGATCATATCCCATGGTTCCGTTGTTGGACTCATCGCTTTTTTTCGATGTTGTCGTTTTTACTTTTCCGTTTTCCACAGTTGCCCAATTCAGTGCGGAAGTTGTCGTATCTGCCATTTTTTCTCCTTTCTATGCGGTTACATCCATGGAATTTCCATTCTCCCGCATCATTTGTGCTGCAAGAGTTTCTTCTTCTGTCATCAGTCCTGACAATCCATCCAGTGAGGACAGATTTAAGTTTCTTCTTCTGCCTCCGGACTGCTCCTGCTGTCTTTCTCCCTGCTGCTTTTCACTCTCCTGGTTCTGTTCCAGATTCTTTTCGAATTCATGAGAAGCAACGGTTACTTCTACGGCGTCAACTTTGACACCTGCCTGATTTAAATTCTGCCGCAGATCTGCCACCTGCGTTTCAAGGGCTGCACGGACTGCTTCATTAGAAGCTGCCAGCTGTGCATGAATAACGCCTTCCTTGGAAGAAATATTTACATACACTTTTCCGAGATTTTCCGGATTCAGCTGCATCTCCATCGATGAAGTTCCCTCCGAAACATTCACGCGGATCTGTTCTGCCACCTGTTCAAGTAAATCCATTGTATCAATGGAAACATAAGATGTCTCCGGCGTTATATCTGCCACGGTATCCGCTGTCGGTACCCCGGCGGTATCCTGCATCTGCACGACCGTCTGTGTCTTTGCCACATCGGAACTGCTTCGGTCTGCCGTCATTTTTTCCGGCTGTGCCGATTTCATCTGATCTCCGGTCTGCGCATCTGCATCCGCATCTCCGGTATCCGTCTGCTGTTCTGTCGTCTGCTTTGTATCCTGTGCCTGTGGCTGCTGTGTGCGTACTTCATCCGATTTTGGTTCTTCCTGAAATACATCCGCCTGTTTATCCATCGGCTGTACCTCATCGGTCTGCGCAAGCTCCGGCATAATATCTGTCGAAACAGTATCTGCTGTTGTCTGCTGTCCTGCCGCATCGTTCAATATCTGCATTTCTTCATCGGTCAGAGTTTCCGGTGTCTGCAGAATATCCATCTGCGCAATTAGTTCATCCATCTGTGCCGGCTGAAGTTCCAGCTCATTTGCAAGCTGTCCTCCCAGCTGGTCAATCTGCTGCATCAGCCCCTGAAACTGGTCATTCATCAGTAAATCCATCGGAGAAGTCTCTCCTGTCAGCTGCATTGCAAGCTGTGCAAGATTTTCCGGATTCAGGAGATCAAAAGCTGTAAGTCCCAGCGACTCCATCATATCTTTTACAGAATCTTCCGAAACACCCAATTGTTCGGCCACCGTCCTGACAACATCACTCTGGAACTGATCCAAAGTATCTGTCGAATTGTTAATCACGTCTGTGACAACATCTCCGGCTGCCTGACGGATGGTATTATCCTGATACTGATACCGGTCGTAATTATCTGCCGCATTTGTCTGCTGTAATACATTGTTGTTTATTTTTGTATCCACGGACGGCATATTAAAATTTGTAGAGTAGTTACTGCCCATCAGTGAAGCAAACACGCCTGCCGCATCCGGATTTTCAGCTTTTGATCTGCCTTTTGCAGCATTTGCATTTAATACCTGACCCTGCTTTACAGAATTCAAATTAAATACATTTGCACTTGTCAAACACGTTCCTCCTTTCTGTCATTTACAGATTTCCTACTTTTTCTTGCTAGGTTCCATGATCTCTGTCAGCTTCGCCGCAGTCGTTGCATCCATCTTGCCAAGAATATCCGCCCTCTGCTGTGTTCCCATATTCATGAGAATGTCAGCCACAAGCCCCAGATTGTCCGTCATCGTATCAAAGATGCTGGCCGCCTCCTGAGGCTTCATGTTGGAATATGTCTTTGCGTAATCTTCAACCTGACTATCGTAGGTAATCTGTTCAACCACTTGTTTGTATAAGACTTCGGCATTTTCTGGATCAATGCTCTCATAATATGTCTTATACTGCTGTATATCGGGTGCCTGATCGGAAAAAACAACCTCCTCGTAGTATTTTTCCTTCTCCTTTTCAAAGGCAGCCTCATCCTCTTTGTATTTTGAAAGATCCTTGATCTGTGCCTTCAGATCCTTGATCTTTTTTTTGTCATTTTTATTTGTACTGCTGGCTTCATCGAGTTCTTTTTCCAGTTCTTTAATCTGGCTGATGGCCTCGCTTAAAGACCCATACTGATGCTCTGTGCCCTCGGTCTGCTCCACCGTTTCTTCCGGCTGTGGGAGGATTTTATTAACATAAGGGACATCTTTCAAAAGCGGATATAACACCGTTGATCCAAATCCTCCGACATCGGTTTTAATCAGAATTCCTATAATTCCCATCCATATCGCAATGATTAAAATGGTTGTCAGGACAAGAATCAGCCTGCCGCCTCCCTTTTCATCCTCATCTTCTCCCGGTTCCGGTGCGTTTCCTTTGGCATTCTTTTTTTCTTTTTTTTCTTTCTTTTCCCGTTTTTTCTTTTCTCTTCGATTTTTTGTGCTGTTTTCCTTTACCGCGTCTTCCTCGTCGACAAGGTTTCTTTCGTCTGCCATATCATTCTCCCTGTTCACCCTTGTTATAGGTATAACTTACAAGTTCATCGATTTCTTTCGTTTCTGCTTCTGCAAGTTCCTGCTTAAATTCTTCAAATGCCTTTTCCCTCAATTTTTCCTGAACCTTTCGTTCCTGCATCACGGTTTTTAAGCGGTTTCTGGCATCTTCCAGTTCTTTTTCCGCCTTGTGGACTTCTACCATCTGTCGTCTGACAATCGTTTTCATGGCATTTACATCTGCCCGCGCATGTTCGACTTCCTGCAGATTTAAATTTCCCTGCATCAGTTTCTTCCAGTGCTGCTCATATCCGACTCTGCGCACCATATATTCCTGCAGAATCTTCTGCTGCTCCAGATATTTCTGGTTTGCCAGGCTGTATGTCATTTTCGCCTGTGTCTCCAGTTTCTGTTTAATGTTCAGTATGTTCTGCATACGATAAACAAATTTTGCCATTTAAAACCTCTGTCCATTGATCAGTCGTCAAACACCTTTTTTAAGAGTTCCACTTCTTCATCAAAAGCAAACTTTTCTTCCGTATCCTGACACAGAAATTCATTTACTTCTTTATTCTTTCGGATTGCATAATCAATATCCGGATTCGATCCGTTTTTGTAGGCTCCGATATTAATCAGATCCTCTGCTTCACTGTATGTGGCAAGCACCTGTTTTAATTTTCCGGCAAGTGCCTTATGTTCCTTTGTTACGATGGAATTCATAACACGGGAAATACTCTGTAAAATATCAATTGCCGGATAATGATTTTTATGTCCCAGCTTACGGTCGAGAACAATATGTCCATCCAGAATGCCCCGCGCCGTATCCGTGATTGGCTCATTAAAATCATCTCCATCTACCAGAACCGTATATAGTCCGGTGATCGATCCTTTTTCATTTGTACCGGCACGTTCCAGAAGTTTTGGCATCTGTGCGTACACACTCGGCGGATACCCTCTGGTAACCGGTGGTTCCCCGGATGCAAGTCCGATTTCTCTTTGTGCCTGGGAAAATCGTGTCATGGAATCCATCATAAGCAGTACATCTTTTCCCTGATCACGGAAATATTCCGCCACAGCCGTTGCAGTCTTTGCACACTTATTACGGATCAGTGCCGGTTTATCTGACGTTGCGACCACGACAACAGACCGTGCCATTCCCTCCGGACCAAGGTCACGTTCAATAAATTCCCGGACCTCTCTGCCGCGCTCACCGATCAGTGCGATTACATTGATGTCTGCCTTCGTATTTCTTGCAAACATGCCAAGCAGGGTACTTTTCCCGACACCGGAACCGGCAAACACACCGATACGCTGTCCTTTTCCAACCGTAATCAGTCCGTCCACCGCTTTTACGCCAAGCGGCAGTACCTCGCTGATAATCCGGCGATCCATCGGATCCGGCGGCGTATTTTCCAACGGATAATACGAACCGTGAATTTCTTCCGTTCCATCCGTCATGCGTCCGATTCCATCCAGCGTATGCCCAAGCAGTTCTTCTCCAACCAGAACTGACAGGGGATGTCCGGTATTTTCCACAATGCATCCGGTTCCAACCCCTTCCACGCTGTCAACCGGCATCAGGATCAGTCTGGAATCCTGAAAACCGACCACTTCCGCGATAACATATTCCTCTTCCTTTTCGTTCGGGTAAATTTTACACAAATCTCCCATACGTGCCTTTGGTCCGACAGATTCAATGGTAAGACCTACTACCTTGACTACTTTTCCATAACTCTTATAATACTGGCGGTCCATCAGCTGTAAATACTTTTCCGCTTCTTTAACCAAATTTGTCTCCCGTTTATACCAGTGAACGTATATCCTTCAGCAGTGCAGACAACTGTGTGTCCACCCCACAGTCAACCACGCCATACGGTGTTTCTATTTTGCACTGTCCATCCGATAATTTATTATCCTTTATAAATTCAATGGCAACATCTTTTCCTACAATATCCTGCATCTGTGCAAGATGTTCTTTGAGGATTTCCTCATCGCTCCGGTTCGTGTGAATCCGTATTTTATCTCCCGGGTCAATGTCAAGTAATGCTCCATTTACCAGCTGAAGTAAAAGTTCACGTTTCTCTTCAAACTGAATCTTAAACACTTTATCAAATACCTGAATCACAGCGTCCACAATGTCTTTTTCCATCACCGACATTTTTTCATGATACTGTTCTTCCAGTTGTTTTTTCTGTGCATGAAGAGACTCCATCGCCTTCTCATGTTCCCTGTTTAATTCTTCTTCCCGGCATCTGGCACCCTCTTCGTATCCGAGTTTCTTTTGTTCTTCATACAGGGTACGGGCTTTTTCTTCCGCTTCCCCACGGATACGTTCTGCATCTTCTTTTGCCGTGGAAGTAATCTCATCTGCCTCCACAGCTGCCTTTTCAAGTGCTTCCCTGCGCAGGGCTTCCACATCAATCTGCACGGTTTTTGCCTGAATCCCCTGTGAGAAACCAGCCGGTGCATTCTCCTGTCCGTCCTCTGCTGATACATCTACCTGTTCCGGAGCCTGTTCCTGTTGCAGTTCTTTTAATTTCTGGCGTACCCCGTCATTGGAATTGATAATTCTTGTACCAGTTCCCGAACTGACGACATAACATTGTTTCAGTAAATTAGACAACGATATCGTCACCTCCGCCACGTGAAATTACAATCTCTCCGGCATCTTCGAGCTTACGGATCACAGCAACAATCTTCTGCTGTGCCTCCTCAACATCCTTCATACGAACAGGCCCCATAAAGTCCATATCCTCCTTGATCATTGCCGCCAGACGTTTTGACAGGTTCTTGTAGATCACATTCTGTACTTCTTCCGTTGTATTCTTAAGCGCAAGCTCCAGATCTGCATTTTCCACATCACGCAGCACACGCTGAATTGCACGGTCGTCGAGCAGAAGAATATCCTCGAACACGAACATCTTTTTGCGGATCTCGTCTGCAAGTTCCGGCTCTTCGATTTCCAGGGATTCCATAATATGTTTCTCTGTTCCACGGTCGACACTGTTCAAAATGCCAACAATTGCATCAATACCACCGACGATGGTGTAATCCTGATTTACAAGAGATGCAAGTTTCCGCTCCAGTACGCGTTCTACCTCCTTGATCACATCCGGAGAAGTACGATCCATAGTTGCAATACGTTTTGCAACATCAGCCTGTTTTTCCGGTGGCAGAGCTCCCAGTACCTGGGACGCCTGTGCCGGAGCCAGATACGAAAGGATCATCGCAATCGTCTGCGGATGTTCATCCTGTATAAAGTTCAGCAGCTGTGCCGGATCTGTCTTTCGGATAAATTCGAACGGACGAACCTGGAGAGATGCTGTAAGTTTTGCAATAACTCCCTGTGCCTTGTCGTTTCCGAGTGCTTTTTCCAGAAGTTCTTTTGCGTATCCGATACCGCCTTCCGCAATATACTGCTGTGCGAGGCATACCTGATAAAACTCTTCCAGCACTTCCTCCTTGGTCTGTGGCGATACGCTTCTTGTATTCGCTATTTCCAGCGTTAATTCTTCAATCTCATCTTCCTTTAAATGTTTGAAAATGGTTGCCGCCTTTTCCGGTCCCAGCGTAATCAAAAGAATCGCTGCTTTCTGTACTCCAGTATATGATTCGTTGTTCATAAATTACTCCCAATCATCATTTAACCAGTTGCGAAGCAGAAGTGCTGCCGCATCCGGATTTTCATCCACAAATTTTTCAATAAGTTTCCGGGTTTCTGATTTTTCCGAATACCCGATATCTTCCAGATTTTCATCGTCGTTATCTGAAGTAGCCGCCAGCAGGGCATCGACAGACAGTTCCGGCTCCGGCTCTTCCACTTTCTGTTTTCTGGTACTGCGGAATACAACATACCCCAGCAACGCAAAAATCAGCACCGCAAGCAGAATCTGTAAAATGTCGGTGAGTCCGAATCCCTTCTTCTGGGATTCCACAAACTGCGGTCTTTCATAACAGACCAGTTTGATTGCACTAGACTGAATTCCGGTAGCTTTTGCGATAAGGTCAATTTCATCCTGCGTTGCATCCACCTGTACCGGATCACTGTGTGCGCTCTTAAACTTTTCAAACGTTGTCCCTTTCAGCTGCCCGGAATCTTTCAATTCGTCCTCATCATAAACAACCCAGCGTGTGGCAGTCACGGCAATGGAACTGTTATCATAGTTGATCGCTCCACCGTTTGAAATAGTTTTTATAATTTCCTCATTCGGCGAATATTTTTTATCCACATCCGACACGGAAGATTCTGTAATCTCGCCATCCTGTGTCACATAGGTTGGCGTATCATCATTGGAATCCGTTCCCGGAGTTGCAGCCTGTCCACCTTTTGCCTCTGAATTATACTCAGAGCTTTCTGTCAGTTCTCCCTGATCCTGTCCATCATTGTGTGAATAATTGTGAACCGCCTTTTCCACCTTGGACATATCAATATCAAGGTTCGGTGCAACCTGCACGTCCGAATACATACCGGACTTGACCATTACATCCTTGATACCATTGACCACGGAATTCTTAATGCGGTCTTTGATGTCCAGACTGTCGGAAACAACCGTGGCATCATCATCCTGGTCTGCTCCCGAAAACAAGATTTTGGATGTCTTCTGATCCAGAATGGTAATTTTGTCTGTCGAATCATTTCCAAGGGCGGTTGCCACAAGGCGCGCCACCGAATACGCCTGATCCGAATCCATAGAACCATTCAGGGCAAGCGAAACGCTGGCAGAACTTTCCTGCATCCGCGAAATCAGTGTACCGTCATCGTCCGGAATATCCAGTGTAACTTTTGCGGAATCAATCAGGTCATTCGCAGCAAGCACATTCTCCAGTTTATCTTCCATATAGCTTTTGGCAAGTTTCTGTTTATCTGCCTCCGTGGTAGAAAAACTTCCGTCGATATAATCCTTGATGTTCGGATCTGACAGGTCAAATCCCGTTGTATCAATATTATTGGATCCCAAAAGCCAGTTTGCCTTGTTCTCATCTTTTTTGTTTACTTCAAAATGTGTGGTATCCGTTACCTTATAATCAATATCACCTTCGCCGTCTAACAGATCTTTTACCTGACTGGCTTCTTTTGCGTTCTGGCAGTCAATCAGTGTTGTATAACTCGGTCTTGATACAACAACTCCCAGTATCACCAGCGCAAGGATCACCACTGCGGTAAGGCTGATCAGCAGCATTCTTTGTTTATTGGAAAATTTTTTCCACCACTCAACCACACGGTCAAGGATTTTCTGTAACTGTTCTGGCATGTTTTCGTTCCTCACTTACTAGATTGACATCTGCATAATCTCTTTGTATCCGTCAATCAGTTTATCCCGCACTGCAACGGTATACTGCAGTGCTACATTTGCTTTCGTCTCTGCAATCAGCAGATCATGTGGATTTTCGGCTTCCCCAAGTGCGAACCGTACTTCTTCCGACTCCGCGGTATTTTGCAGGTCATTGGTTTCATCTACTGATTTCATCGCTGTTGAAAGCACCGCGCTGAAACTGTCATCGTCTCCCGGAACAAGTGCCTCTTTTTTTGCGAATGTATTCAGATAGTCAGAAGAAACTCCAGACAATTGTGTGATATCCATGCTTTTGTCCTCTCTCGTAAAACTTACTTTTTATTATTATTTTCCTATGGAAAGTCCCGTGGTTGCCATACTCTTTGTGGCATCAAATGCAGTCGCATTTGCCTCATATGCACGGGTAGAATCGATCAGATTGGTCATTTCCGTGACCGTGTTTACATTTGGATAGGATACATATCCGTCCGCATCCGCATCCGGATTGGAAGGATCATATTCTTTCACGAAATCTGTTTCCGTATCTTCCTTTACGGAAGTTACTTTTACACCGTTTCCGATTGCCGGATTCTGCGATGCAGTTGCGTAATATTGGGAAAACGGGGTAACTTTCCGTTCTGCAAAATTTACAATTTTGCGTCGGTACGGACCGCCGCTCTCTGTTGATGTTGTATTTACATTTGCAATGTTCTCCGCAATGATATCGGTACGAAACCGTTCTGCGGTCATGCCTGACGCGCTGATATTAAACGCCTGAAATAAAGCCATTTATCTTTCCCCCTTACTTAATCACGGAACGCATACGGTCAAACTGTCCGTTAATTCCGGCTGTAATTCCCTGATAGCGGATCTGTTCGGATGCCAGCTCCACTTCTTCTGTATCAATATCTACATTACTTCCATCCAGCCGATAGGAGTAATTGGAACTGTCCACATAAACCGATGGATTCAGTCTGGAAAGATCCACGTCTTTCATTTTTGAATCCAGGGACTCATGCTTGCAGCGGCCCAGTTCTGTTTTTAATGTATTTTCAAAATTCAGGTCTTTTCTCTTATATCCCGGAGTGTTTACATTTGCAATATTGTTAGTCAGAATGTTCTCCCTGCTCCAGCTCGCATCAGCAGCTTTATCCAGAACATTCACATAATTGAAAGCATCTGTACTCAGCAATTTTGTGCCTCCTTATCTAGTATTCCCAATTATCGTATCATACTAATTATAGTATAAATCAAGCAAAATACAAGTAGTTTTTTACATAAAATGACAAAAAAGGACTTATATTTACATACAAGTCCTTTTGCTGTCCGCTCGGTTCCATCCTTTATTTTGCATTTTTTCTTTTCAGTTCTGCAAGTTCATCGAAAACCACATCATTGACAACCTTTATGTAAGTTCCTTTCATGCCGGAAGAACGCGATTCGATCACGCCCGCACTCTCAAACTTACGAAGTGCATTTACAATCACGGAACGGGTAATTCCCACGCGATCCGCAATTCTGCTTGCAACAAGAATTCCCTCATTGCCATCCAGTTCATCAAAGATGTGGGTGATTGCCTCAAGTTCCGAGAAAGAAAGTGTGCTGATCGCAGATTTTACGATTGCAATCTTTCTTGCTTCCTCTGCGCTCTCTTCGTTTACAGAACGCATCATTTCCAGCCCTACCACCGTTGTTCCGTACTCTGTCAGAATAATGTCATCAATGTCATATTCCGTTTCGCACCGGTATTCAAATAAGGTTCCCAGCCGCTCCCCGGCAATATCAATCGGGGTAATGATGGCCCGGTACTTTTTGGATTCATCTCCGAATCCGAGCGTTTCCAGATTTACGTTCTCTTTTGTGGAAAGGATTCCCAGAAGACGCTCATTGAGTTCTGCATCAATATATCCGCCGACTTCGTCCACGATCAGTTCCTGCAGTTCCTCAACCCCTTTGCATACACTGGATCCTAAAACCTTTCCCTTCTTGCTTATTACAAGGATGTTGGAATCAAGAATTCCCGTCAGGACTTCACAGATATCGTTAAATACCACCTTGGACGAATTATTGTTATGAAGCAGTTTATTTATTTTTCTTGTCTTGTCTAGAAGTTGAACACTCATGTTTTTCCTCCTGTCTTTATCACAGATACCATGAGTGTAGCACTATTTATCAGACAATTCAATATTTTTCGAAAAATTTACGACTATTCTGTTTCTTTTTCTTTTGCTTCCGTGTAACCGCAATGTTCATCCGCACATGCAAGCTTGTTTCCTTTTTCTACCATATAGCCTCCACAGCGCGGACATTTCTTTTCCACCGGACGCCCCCAGCTCATGAAATCACATTCCGGATAATCAATGCATCCATAGTATCTTCTGCCCTTACGTGTCATTTTGATGACCACGTCTTTTCCACATTTCGGACATGCGACACCAATCTTTTCATAATATGGCTTGGTATTCCGGCACTCCGGGAATCCCGGACATGCCAGGAACTTTCCATGCGGTCCATACTTGATTACCATATTGCGCCCGCATACTTCACAGATTTCATCCGTCACTTCATCTTCAATGGTAATCTTTTCGAGATCTTTTTCCGCGGCCTCCACAGCCTCTTCCAGATCCGGATAAAAATTCGCAACAACCGTTTTCCAGTTTAAATGTCCTTCCGCAACACTGTCTAAAAGAGATTCCATATTTGCAGTAAAATGTTCGTCTACAATGGTCGGGAAAGATTCCTTCATAATGGAATTAACAACGGAACCGATCTCTGTCACATAAAGGTTCTTATTTTCCTTTGTGATATAACGTCTGGCAATGATCGTTGTGATGGTCGGGGAATAGGTGCTTGGGCGTCCGATTCCGAGTTCTTCGAGTGTTTTTACCAGCGAAGCTTCCGTATAATGTGCCGGTGGCTGTGTAAAATGCTGCTTCGGATCGAATTCTTCCAGTTTCAGTTTTGTATCTTTATCAATTGATTTTAAAAGTACCTGTTTTTCCTGCTTTTCATCATCTGCTTCCGTATAGGCCAGCATAAATCCGTCAAAAGCTACTTTGGAAGTAGAAACGCGGAATGTATAATCTCCCGCTGCAATGTTAACGGTTGTTGTCTCATACTTTGCGTTTGCCATACGGCTTGCGGCAAAGCGTTTCCAGATCAGCTGGTATAAACGGAACTGATCCCGGCTTAACGACTCTTTAATCTCGGACGGAATACGGTTAATATCGGTCGGACGGATCGCTTCGTGCGCATCCTGAATCTTTGCATTGCTCTTCTTGCTTCCTTCTCCGTCAGACAGATATTCCTCTCCGTAGCTTTCGGAAATAAAGGCACGCGCTGCTTCATCCGCCTCTTCCGAAATACGAACGGAATCCGTACGCAGATAGGTGATGATACCGACCGTTCCCTGTCCTTTGATATCCACACCTTCATACAGCTGCTGTGCAATCCGCATCGTCTTCGAGATCGGGAAATTCAGCGCTTTGGAAGCTTCCTGCTGCAAAGTACTGGTTGTAAACGGAAGCGGCGCTTTTTTTGTGCGCTCTCCCTTTTTCATATCGCAGACTTTAAATTCTTTGCCTTTTAATTCCGCAAGCACCTGATTCATCTGTTCCTCGGAAGAAATCTCAAACTTTTCGCCGCCTTTGTCCAGCAGCTTTGCTGTAATCGGTTTTTTCTCACCTTCCGGCAGGAGGCTTGCCTCTAAAGACCAGTACTCCTCCGGAATAAATGCATCAATTTCTTCCTCACGGTCACACACAATCCGTAAAGCAACGGATTGTACACGACCGGCACTCAGCCCTCTTTTTACTTTTGCCCATAACAACGGGCTGATCCGGTAACCAACCATACGGTCCAGCATACGTCTCGCCTGCTGTGCATCAACCAGATCCATATCAATCTCACGCGGTGTCTTTAAGGATGCTTTTACCGCTGTTTTTGTAATTTCGTTAAAACTGATTCTGCTGACATCTTTATCGTCCAGTTTCAACGCCTTGGTTAAATGCCAGGAAATTGCCTCTCCTTCACGGTCCGGGTCAGTTGCGAGATAAATTTTATCCGCTTTCTTTACTTCTTTTCTTAACTTTGCAAGAATCTCTCCCTTTCCACGAATCGTAATATATTTCGGTTCAAAATCATTTTCCGGAGAAAATCCGAGCTGACTCTTCGGAAGATCTCTCACATGCCCGTTACTTGCCATGACCTCATAATTTTTTCCCAGAAATTTTTTAATCGTCTTCACCTTTGCCGGTGACTCCACGATTACCAGATACTTTGCCATTTGGTGCTCCTTATATCATCTAAATTGTTTTTATATAATAATTCGGAATGGTCTCCTGAATGAACCCTTTCTGTTCCAGCCTCTCTAAAACCGGCAGAATTTCTACCAGACCATAGGGACTTTTTTCGATCAGGGTTCCAAGACCCACCGGATAAAAATCTAATAAAGCATACACCAACGATTCGTCTTTTTCAAGAAGATTTTTTCTAAAGTCTATTTGTGTCGTTATATTTTGGGGCTGTAATTGCAGTTCCTGCAGGAAATCTTCCACACTTACAAAAATGCCGGCGCCCTGCTGGATCAGATGGTTGGTTCCTTCGCTCAGGGCATCCGTAACTCTCCCGGGAAGGGCATACACTTCCTTTCCCTGTTCCATGGCATAGTCCGCAGTAATCAGCGATCCGCTCTTTTTTCTTGCCTCCATCACAATCACGTAATCTGCAAGTCCGGCTATGATACGGTTTCTTTGCGGAAAATATCCCGGCAGCGGCGGTGTGCCCGGCGGATATTCCGACAAAATACCTCCCCGATCCTGCATTTTTTCATATAAATACCGGTTTCTTTTCGGATAACACACATCCACGCCACAGCCCAGTACCGCATAGGTATCCCCGTTTTCTTCCAGTGCTCCGCTATGCGCATCAGCATCAATCCCCATCGCCATGCCACTGATGATATCCATCCGGTTCTGTGCAAGTGCCCTCGCCAGTTTCCCCGTAATCTGGCTTCCATAGGCACTTCTTGTCCGCGCCCCGACAATTGCCACACTCTTTCGTGTTTCTTCTGGCAGCCTGCCAATATAATACAGCGCATAAGGTGTTGCAGAAATCCGGCGGAGCTTTTGCGGGTACCGCGCATCTTCCACGCAGACAAAACCGATTCCTTCCTCCTGCAGTTTTCCCCAGCGCTCCTGTACATCCCATTGCCTCCTGGATTGTGTAATCTTTCCCACATCCTTTTCATCCAGAACCCGGATTTTTTTCATCCGGGTCTCCTGCAATGCATACAGTTCTTCCGCACCGATCCCTTCTGTCATAAGGCCCGTCAGTTTATGCACGGTCAGTCCGCTATTTGCAAGCCAGTACGCATACATACTCATCCTTGCATACCTCCCCAGAATTTATCACCGATACTCCGGTAACACACAGCTTCTGTCAGATCACAGACACGGATGTTTTCCGCCTTTTGTGTATCGGCAATTGTTCGTGCCACCCGGAGAATTTTATGGTAGGTGCGCGCAGTAAGTGACAGTTTATGAAACATTTTTTCCATATACCGTTGCTCTTTTTCTCCCAGCCGGCAGAACTGGTTTAATTTTGCGGCCGGAATTCCACTGTTGTGAGAAAAATTTTCGTCTTTGAATCGAAAAATCTGGCGTTCCTGACACTCACACACCCGGTCCCGGATGGTCTTTGAACTCTCATTATTACCGTTTCCCGTCAGTTCTTCATAAGTAACCATCGGCGCTTCCACACAAAGATCCATGCGGTCAATCAGCGGCTGGGAAATCCGGTCAAAATACCGCTGCAGGGATGCCTGTGTGCATCTGCACCGATTCCGGTCCGGATAATATCCGCAATTGCATGGATTCATAGATGCCAGAAGTAAAAAATCCGATGGATAGGTCACACTGCCGACCGCGCGCGTCAAATGAATCTGATGTTCCTCCAACGGCTGACGCAGCACTTCTAACGTTGATTTGGAAAATTCCGGGAGTTCATCCAGAAAAAGCACACCATGATGTGCCAGTGAAATCTCTCCCGGCCGGATACTTCGTCCACCGCCGGCAAGCCCTGCCATGCTGACCGTATGATGCGGACTGCGAAACGGCCGTTCCTGCAACAGTGTCCGGGAGTCTGCCAGCAGACCGCAGACACTGTATATTTTTGAAACCTCCAGCTGCTCTTTTTTTGTAAGTGGCGGCAGGATTGTAGCCATCCGCTCGGAGATCATGGTTTTTCCGGCTCCCGGCGGCCCGACCATAAGCATATTGTGCATTCCGGACGCTGCGATTTCCGCTGCCCGTTTCAAAAACTGCTGCCCGTTTACTTCGGAAAAATCCGGCACCCCATGGGATCTGTTCTGCCGCCGGCCTGCATATGCAGGCTCTTTATAACCGCCATCCTGCAGATAGCCGATCACCGATTCCAATGCAGAAAATCCGCAGACATCCGCCCCCTGCACCAGACGGCTTTCCATAAGATTATCCGCCGGAACAACAAATTTATGAATCCCTTCCTTTACTCCATCCGAAACCATCGGCAGAACTCCCCGGACCGGCAGTAACTGTCCACTTAAATTCAACTCCCCGGAAAAAATCGTGTCCACGCACTTCTCCGGTTTTACCAGCCCCATGGCAACCAGCAGTGCAACCGCAATCGGCAGGTCAAATCCGGTTCCGGTTTTCCTTATATTTGCCGGGGAAAGATTTACGGTAATCCGCTTTGCAGGCAGAAGAATTCCGCAATTGTGAAGCGCCGTACGCACTCGTTCCTTCGCCTCCCGCACCTCCGAAGAAAGATATCCTACCATATCAAACACCGGCATTCCCATGCTGATATCCACCTCTACCTGTACCGGCATTGCGCAGATTCCATCCAGCATGGATGTCCTGATTTGGCTATACATATTCACCTCATTCCAACAAATGGGAATTTTGCACAGACACATGCATGAAAAAAGATGCATTTACCTTATCATAAAATGCATCTTTTTGCAACGACTTTATTCGCTTATCACTTTTTTAAGTTTTTCCAGTGCCCTCTTTTCAATCCTGGAAACATAGGAACGGGAAATTCCAAGTGCCCGCGCGATTTCTCTCTGTGTCAGTTCCTGATTTCCTCCGATTCCATATCTTCGCCGAATGATAAATGCTTCTCTCTCGCTTAACACATCATTCATAAAGGTACAGATTTTTTTCATCTGCTCCCTTTTTGTCACTTCATCTGCTACATTTTTATCATGAAACTCCAGCACATCGACAAGCTGAATCTGGTTTCCTTCTTTGTCTGTACCAATCGGTTCAAACATAGAAACTTCTTTGCGCTGTTTTTTCTTTGATCGCAGATGCATCAGCAATTCATTGTCCACACACCGGATGGCATACGTTGCAAATTTATTTCCGTATTCCGGCCGGAAACTGTCTACTGCTTTCATCAGTCCGATCGTACCGATGGAAATCAGATCCTCCTGTTCTTCTTCCGAACTGACATATTTTTTTGCGACATGGGCTACCAGGCGCATGTTGTGCAACACCAGTTCTTCCTTTGCCCCTTGCTCGCCATTTTTTAATCTGCACAGACAGTCTGTTTCCTCTTCCGGTGTCAGGGGAACCAAAAATGTTTTCACACAGCACCTTTTCCAACAGCTTTCTAATATTCTATGTCAGCAGAAGGCATTCTGTGCTTTTCCCTTTTATATTTTTTCTTCCGGTGCCAGTTCCTGTATGCGCCGGATCAGGCTTTCCCTCTCATAAGGAACGTTTCCTTTCAGTACCTCATTCTTTACAAATGCAAATGTTTCCTTCTCCCCCCGCACTGCCAGCATCAGTAAAAGATAGTGGATCAGTGCCTCGGTATCCGGATGGATCAGATAATGCGATCTGCCGTGCATATAGTAATCGAGTGCACTCCGGTCCGTGTATTTGTCTTTCTGGTAGTTTTTGGATGCACTGATCCTGTCAACAAACATTTCCGCCACGTAGCACACCGGCATTTTCATTCCTGCCATCCCCGAATGTTCTTTCCCCGGTTCTTTTGAAATATCATAATCAATCCAGTACTCGAGATGGTGTTTATTGCGTCCTTTGTGATGCAGCCACGCCAGGGAATACCCCTTTTCCTTCCGCTCTGCATTGTTCGGACTCATGGTTCCCTGATAATATTTGCAACCGACCAGAAATTCCGTCGGAGAATATTTTGAAAGATCATGCAGCAGCCCCTGCCTGTATAGTCCGATCTTAAAGCAACCGACAAGCACCAGATTTTTGTGATGTGTAATTGTGCAAAAATGTTTCCATGCATTACCCATGTTTTTTCATCTCCCTGCTCTCCAGCACACAGATGGTCTGTGGCCGGAGAATGATTTTTCCTCCACTTACGGGCTTTGGTGCGTCCAAAAACGCAGCATCCTCTTCTCCGCTGTCAATACAGACAACCCATTCTTTCCCTTTTCGCGGTTTAGGCAAAGCCAGTTCCGTTGCCGCGGCAAGAAAATTATAGGCGACATAGACATCCGGCTCTTTTTCGTTTTGGGCATAAGCCCCGCAATAAAGCATTCCCAGGCATAGATGATCCGGTGTCGGTTCTAACATCCACGCACTTGTCCCGTGATAGGAAAGATCCGGATACCCCAGCGATTTATAATCCGAAAACTGGAATGGCATCGGATTTGAAAGCACCGTATGTTCTTTTCGAAACGCAATTACCTGCTGCAGAAATTCGATCTGTCTGCGATGAGACTTCTCATTCTTCCAGTTCACCCAGCCGGTGGGATTATCCTGACAGTATGCATTATTATTTCCGTTCTGGGAATTTCCCATCTCATCACCGCTCCACAACAGAGGAACCCCTTGCGCCAGCATAAGCATAAGAACCGCATTTCTCCAGTTTAATTTCCGCAGCGCATTGATATAACGCTTTCTGGTCGGTCCCTCCACGCCGTAATTATTGCTGAAATTCCAGGAACTCCCATCGAGATTCTGCTCTCCATTTTCCTCATTGTGTTTATCGTTGTACATAAACAGATCTGCAAGCGTAAACCCGTTGTTGCTTGCTATATAATTGATATAGCCTAAAAAAGCCCCCTGTTTTCTCTGCTGATCGGCAAAATCACGCATATTTCCATTGATATGATTTAAGACCTGCCGGATCGGATACTGATACTCCTCTTTGTAAATATACAGATTCGGATACTTCCGGCTTGCCGCACATGCTTTTTCCTCAAAATCCACATAAAAAATCTTGGTACGGCTGAGCATTCCATCCTGCACGATCGCTGTAATGGGCAGATGTTCTCCAAGCAGATGGATTCCGTCCACATGGTATTCCCGCACCCAGTAACGAAGCGCTTCTAAAATCAGATTATGATTCACTTTCTCCGGAAAATACATCTCCATCACACATTCCATGCCGTTTTCGTGCAGACGGCGGATCAGCATCCTGAATTCCCGGGAAGCATGCAGCGGATCGGCAGCATACGATGCCTTCACCGCAAAATAATTTCCGGGTTCATATCCCCAGTAATTCACTTTGCGCGGAACCTTTTTTATTTTTTCTGCCGGGCGGATCTGATCCGTCTGTTTTTCTTTCCAACGGATATATTCCGGAAGTTTCTGCTGCTTCGGCAGTTCAATTTCCTCAAACTCATATACCGGCATAAGTTCGATCGTTGTCACACCGAGTTTCTTCAGATAGGGAATCCGGTTCATAAGCGCACGAAATGTCCCCGGAACACTTCTGGTACCGGAATCCATCGTAAAACCACGCACATGCAGCTTGTACATAATCATCTGTTCTCTCGGTATTTCCGGACATACATCCTCCCCCCAGTCAAACTCCTGCACATCAAATGCCCCATGCACCTCATACTGCTGCCGGCTGCGTGAACTGTCATTCCAGACCTGCCGCCCCATGATGGCGTGTGCGCACGGGTCCATTACCTTTTTTCCATTGATCTTAAAATCGTAAATCAGATGTTCCAGATGCAGATCTGCCACTGCGACAGAGCGCACCGATCCCATGCAGTATTCTGCCGGAACAGCTATTTTTTCTTCTTTTTTGGTCTGTATATCCTTAAGCACCACAAAACAGCTGTCCTCTTTTTCCGCATCAAACGTAAAAGTCGTCCATTCTCCCTGAACCGTCACTCCCGGTTTTGCGTAATCCCCTTCTCTGATCCTTTTATTCTCTGTTCGTTTTTTCGTATCTCGTATTTTCATGTTTTTCATTATACCCTTTTTAAAAAACTTTGTATATCACTTTTTCGAATTGACAAGCTCCTTACTCCTCGCTTATAATGATAAAAGACACAAAAAACGATTAAGAAAAGAGGTATCTTATGGAAGATAAAGAAAAAGCAACACCCGTTACCCCGGATGAGATTGAAGATATTCGTGTAACACTTGATTTGGATGAAGGCGAAGTAGAATGTAAAATTCTCACTATTTTTGAGGTAAACAAACAGGACTACATCGCACTGATGCCACTCAATCCGGACGGCTCCGATCCGGATGAAGGCACCGTTTATCTCTACCGCTATGCGGAGGATGAGGATGGCATTCCACAGATCGACAGCATCACGGATGACGACGAGTACGAAGCCGCTGCTGACCGCTTCGATGAAATGCTCGATGATGACTACTTCAATGCACTCGAAGACGAGGAATAACTTTTATAAAAACCTGCATCGAATACCCGATGCAGGTTTTTTACGGCTCTTTACCGACTTCTTTGATAAAACGCGACAGTTCCACCTCTTTGCCACGCATTTTTTTTACCGAACAGATTGTCAGGGATTCCTTTGCTCTGGTCATTCCCACATAAAACAAACGCCGTTCTTCCTCGACATCCTGCTTTAATACTGCTTTCTTATAAGGCATTACGCCCTCGTTGACGTCAATCAGATACACTTTTGTAAATTCCAGCCCCTTGGCGCTGTGCAGTGTTGCAAATGTCACAGCATTCTGATTCCTGCGCTTTTCCTGCGCCAGTCTCTTTAACTCCTGCCGGTATTCTTCTATATGTGCAAACCATTCCTCAAATGTACGGTACCCTTTGGCACTCGCAAGGATTTCATCTGCCACTTCATAAAAATCTTCTTTATTCGCATTCCGGTATTCGGCATACTCTGCCAGATAATCATCGTACCCGATTCCCCGCCGGATATAGTTGATTGCCGCATAAGGGCTCAGACGGGACAAATGTTTCAGATCATACCACAGCTTTTCGATCCGCTCCGCGATCCACGGCTGCTCCTCGTATAATTTCATCCACTCATCAAAACATACCGTTTCATCGGGCAGGCTGTCCCTGCCGATATACCGCTTCGGCCGGTTCATAATAGAAAGGAAATCGGCCCTGCTGTCACTTCCCTGTGCGATGCGGATATAAGTGAAAAAATCACGGGCAATCCAGTGCTCATAGATATCCGGAATCCGGTCTTTCGTCTGAAATGCCAGATTGGCAGAAACCATATATTCCATCAGGGCACGCGGCTGCATGTTTGTCCGAAACAGTACTGCGATTTCCGAAAGCGGAACCCCATTTTGCACAGTCTGCCGGATATCTTCTGCCAAAAATGCATTCTCTTTATAGCAGTCCTCAAAGTACTGAAAACGCACCTTCTGTTTCCCGGATTTTCCGGCACGGATCTTTTTCGGAAAACGTTCTTCATTGTGTGCGATCAGGCGCATAGCTGCCTCCACAATCGGCGGCTCACACCGGTAATTTACTTCAAGATTCACAATCTTTGCCTGCGGGTATATCTTTTGAAATCCCAGCATAATTTCCGGCTTCGAACCGCGGAACCGATAGATGGACTGGTCATCATCTCCCACTACAAAGAGATTATTTTCCGGTGCGGCAAGCATACACATGATCTTCCACTGGATCAGATTGATATCCTGAAATTCGTCGATCAGAATATAACGGTACTTTTTCTGCCATGCCGAAAGAATATCCTTCCGCTGGGAAAACAACTCATATGTGTATGTCAGCATATCATCAAAATCAATCAGGCGGTTCCTTTTGAGCCGCTCATCATATTCCCGGTAAATCTTCCGGAAAACCTCCTCCCCACAGCTGGAAGAATAAAAATGTTCCAGCGGAATCTGCTCATTTTTCACACGGCTGATCTCCGTTAAAACATCCCCGATAAATTCCCCTTCATCCCGGTATTCCAGATGATGATAAGACAGAATCTCCCGCATAAACTGATATCGCTGCTCCTCCGATATAATATTTCCGGAATCAAAATGATACGCCAGCTTCAGCACCATGAAAAATATGGCGTGGAACGTACCGAAGGTCACTTTCGTTCTCTCTTCTCCTGTCGCTGCAAGAAAACGCTGCTTCATCTCCTGTGCCGCCGCTCGCGTAAATGTAATCACAAGAATATTGGACGGATCTATGTTCTCATATTCAATTAACTGTTTCGTTCTTTGGGTAATTACCGCAGTTTTCCCGGAACCGGGACCTGCCAGAACAAGCATCGGGCCATCCTTATGGCGGATGGCCTGCTGCTGGGATTTATTATAGTTCATTCGTTCTCCCGTGAGAATGTTCTACTGTGCCTGAGAAAGGAGCTCGATTCCTTTACGGATACGGGCAAGGGACTCTTCTTTTCCAAGAACCTCCATAAGCTCGGTGGCACCGCCCGGTGTCATCTGCTTGCCGGATACTGCCGTACGGATCGGCCACATAACATATCCGTTCTTGCAGCCTTTCTGCTCTACATACTTAAGAAGTGTCTGATACAATGCATCGTTGCTGTAATCTTCCTGAGCCTCTAAGACCGGAAGGATCTCCTGCAACACTTCAAGAGAAGTCTGTGCATTTGTCTTCATTTTCTTGTGCGTGTACATTGCCACATCATATTCCGGAAGTTCCTCAAAGAAATCAATGTGATCCCTGATATCCGGGAAGATCTCGATACGGGTCTGTACCATATGTGCAATCTTCTTCAGATCATAATCTTTGGTGATCACTTCTTTGATATACGGAAGTGCCATCTCGTAGAACTTGTCAAAGTCCATTTTTTTGATGTATTCCCCGTTCATCCATTTTAACTTGGTATAGTCAAAGACTGCCGGTGATTTATTCATATGATGGTAATCAAACTTTTCTACCAGTTCTTCGAGTGTCATGATCTCCTGGTTATCTGCCGGGCTCCATCCAAGCAATGCAACAAAGTTCACGATCGCCTCTGTCAGAAATCCCTGCTCTACCAGATCTTCAAACGAAGAATGTCCGCATCGTTTTGACAGCTTCTGATGATTTTCATCCGTAATCAGCGGACAATGGATATATACCGGTACTTCCCAGCCAAATGCCTCATACAGACGATTGTACTTCGGGGAAGAGGAAAGATACTCGTTTCCACGGACAACATGGGTAATTCCCATCAGATGATCGTCTACCACATTTGCAAAATTGTAAGTCGGATATCCATCGGACTTGATCAGAATCATATCGTCCAGCTCCGCATTGTCAACGGTAATATCCCCGTAAATCTCATCCTCGAACGTTGTCGTTCCCTCCGTTGGGTTATTCTGGCGGATGACATACGGTACGCCTGCGGCAAGTTTTTCTTCTACTTCTTCCTTGGAAAGATGCAGACAGTGCTTGTCATATACATGAATTTCTTTTCCTGCAACTACTTTTTTGAGTCCCTCTAAGCGTTCCTTGTCACAGAAACAATAATAGGCCTCGCCTTTATCGATCAGCTCTTTGGCATATTTTAAATAAATGCCCTGTGCCTGACGCTCACTCTGTACATATGGTCCACAGCCACCATCCTTGTCCGGTCCCTCGTCATGGATCAGGCCTGTTTTCTGCAGGGTGCGGTAAATAATATCTACAGCGCCTTCCACATAACGCTCCTGATCGGTATCTTCTATTCTTAAGATGAAATCTCCGCCCTCATGCTTTGCTACGAGGTAAGCATACAATGCCGTACGAAGATTTCCTACATGCATTCTTCCTGTCGGACTTGGTGCAAATCTTGTTCTTACTTTACTCATTGCGTTTCTCTCCTTATTCTGTCATGTGTTTTATTATATAACAAATACACACATAACGCAAACGAAACATATCATACAGTATATGCTGATCAGAAAGGAAAAAGAAATCCATGAATGCAACTATTAATACTATGCCGGAAACAGACAATGGCAGCCATCAGGTACCTGGCATGTGCTACGTTCCCTGGCAGACATTCGGCAAAACCTACGATCCTATGCGCGGGCTTGCCGCAGGCACAATTTTTCCGGAACTGGATAAACCATTTACCGGAAAATGCAATATGAATATGATGCAGGGAGGGCGGCGGCGATGACAAGACCATCTTCTCAGCCAATGAACCGGTCAGAATTGTACCGCTGGGTTATGGCACTGGGCTTTTGTGCCTATGATATGCTTCTTTATCTGGACACCCATCCGGATGACGCACAGGCACTCTCTTATTACAATCAGTGCAACGAATTATACAATTCAGCTAAAAAGACATACGAGGAACGTTTCGAACCGTTGTCCGCATTTGGCCGCCAGCCGCTGGAGGACTGGGACTGGAATGACGGTCCAATGCCATGGGAAGGAGTGAAATAAGCTATGTGGAATTATGAAAAAAGATTGCAATATCCGATTTCCATTTCAACACCAAATGCTAAGATGGCATCTTTTATTATAAGTCAGTACGGTGGTCTGTATTGTAATACCCTATAATGAATTATTATTTTTTTACACTCGACAAAATTCCCGTAACAATTGCCTGTGCCATCTTCTTGGCATCGTACAATTTCACATCGTCCTTATCGTCCACAAAGCAACACTCGATCAGCATCGCCGGAGAGTTTGTCCGATGCAGCACGTACAAATCTTTGCGCTCCTTCACGCCACGATCTTTGAATCCAAGCTTTTTGATAGCCTTGTCCACTCGCACTGCTGCCGGATACGCCGCACTCTTGGCGCTATATACGTACACCTCAGTGCCGGTGGTCTGGCCATTTCCCTTCTTATCGCCAGCTCCAGCATTAAAATGAATGGATATATCCAGATCCACCTTATGCTTGTTACATTTTGTCACAATCTTCTTAAGTACGTTCGTCTGGCTTTTGCCATTCGCGCAAGTGCAATCATACACGGTATGTCCCTTTGCCCGGAGCAGCTTGATCACTTCTTTCTTGACCTTGCGCGCCTCGGTGGACTCTTTGATCAGTCCACAGGCTCCACACGCAATTTTTCCGTCCGGATTATGTCCGGCATGTACATTAAATTTCATATGTAATTACTCCTCCTTTACTTCCGGAATGCCCGCTACGCTGGTGAGCAGCGATACTAAACCGGCTACAACCGATGCTGATACGACCATCTTCCAGTCTATGGCCGAGATAAATGCTGCGGTGCCGATCGTGGCGATCGCGGTCTGTGCCATTGTTTTGACCGCGCGGATACCTGCGGCTTTCATCCATTTTCCTGTGCTTACGCTTGGTTTCAATACACAATTCTTTAACATGTTACTCTCCTTCCTGTGGCTCCGTTGGCAGAGCCATCAATGCATTATATAGTTGTGTTCCCACTCCGTTCCCGTGCAAAGCGTGATATTGCTGGTACTCGTCCTCTAAGGACTGTTTTACATACACCGGACAATATCCGAGATCATCATGGTATTTGTTATACAAACGGATCAGATCGGCACGAAGCAATGCCCTGACTCCTTTGCGTGTGGCGATTACCTGCTTATATAAGCAAACTGTCACGCCCGCTAATGTGGTTAATAATTGCCAGTTATTTGACAAAAATTCAATCATATGTATTCCCTTCTTTATTATTATGCTTTAAGTATAACGCCCGTTCTGGTTGTGTTTGTACCAAGTTTCTATGAAACAGCAATTTAGAAATGCAAGAAGAAAAGGGTTGTACACTGGTGAATGCAACTGGTAGTGCATCATATATCCGTAATGGGTTCATGGTACAAGTGATAATGGAAATAACGCCAACCAAACTAAAAGATGGTGCAATTCTTTTGAAAGGATTGCCAAGACCACAAAAGTTTATATATATGACGCTACCGGAAATTAACGGTAACAACATACCATGCGTTATAAAGCCTAGTGGAGAACTTGTAATATATTTTCAATATGGTGGAAACAGTATTTCGAGAATAGACCATATCTTTTGTTATATGTGTATCTGATAAGGCTAATAAAGTTGCACTAAATATCATGAAATAATATTCCAATTCCCCCAAGTTCCTGCATCTTTAGTACGAACAGCTAATTTGCCATTGTATTGCCCAGCGATAGATACACCAATCTGAACTGCATAGCCTGTGGTTACATTGATAAACGGAATTGTTAAAAGTATCGTGTGGAAAACGGGGAACGGATTATGTAGAGAAGTATCTTGGTTACTGTTCGGTGGCATATGTGAAAGACCAGGATCAGCGTTGTTTGCATCAATTGTTTCTTTAATTGAATAAAATACAGTATTTAAATTGCTGTTTAAGTTATGCAACCTTCAAATATGCTGCCTTGACGGATTCCTTGCTCACGCTACAATATATCATCGTTGTGTCTATCTTGCTGTGCCCGAGAATTGCCTGAATATACTGGATCGGTAATCCTCTCATCATGGCATTTGTTGCCATTGTCCGCCGGAATCGGTGTGGATGCACTTTTTCAACCCCTGCCTGCTTACCAATCTTATGCATCAACTGTTCGATACTACACTTTGACATTGCTTTCCCACGGTCATTTAAAAATAAAGGATCATCTGCACTAAACCTCCGCTCAACCAAATATTTTTGCAGATAATACATAGCGTTATCACTTATGTACACCGTGCGTTCTTTGTTACCTTTTCCAAGCACTGTACACTCCCCGGCTCTGAAATCAACATTGCAGATCTGCAGATTTGCCACCTCAGAAACCCTGCATCCAGTCGACAGCAGGAATTCAACAAGAGCTTTCTCCTTTGTCGTCTGCAGACTATCTCGGACTTTCTCCAATTCTTCCGCTGAGAACGGCTTCTTATCCGACTTTTTCTGCTTTATCCGCTTAATCCTAAGCATTGGATTTTTTGGTATAATCTCCTCCGCTGTTAGCCATGCAAAAAAAGTAGACAGAAATCGGCGCTTATTATCTACAGTCACAGGGCTTACATTATGCGTGCTCTGATATTTTGCAAGGTGAAAACGAATATCATTTGTTCGAATATCTGCGAAATTTTTTGGAATATCCACGAGAAGTTTCACAACAGCGTCTCTGTATTGATCCAAAGTGCGATCTGAATGCCCTTCCAACCGCATAGATGCTATATAGGTTTTAAGGATTTTCTCATTTCCCTGCTCATTAACCGGCACCAAATCTGTACACTGTTCCACCACATTATACCTGCAAAAAAGAGCAGATAATGCCATATCTACCTCGCTTATCTGCTCTTTCCCCATCTTCTTATATAATATTGCCAGTAACTCTGTGCGAAACTTTTCTTCCATCGTCGTTCTCCTTATTCTATAATGTTTCTTTCCATTATAGAACAGAGTTCTTATACTTCGGCAACATATTCCTCGCCAGTAATTTTTTTGTATTCTTCTTCTGTGATCCACTTTCCAACGGCATTATGCACACGTTTTTTACTCCACAGACCACGGTCGTAATACTCTTTCACTTTTTCAAACTTACTCATCCAGACTCACCTCCATCTGCATCGCCATATAATCAATATCTGCTCTCTGTTTTTCGATGCTATCTGTGTTTGCTTCTGTTTTTACCACATTTTCCTCTAAATCCACAGATACTGCCGTAATACGCATCTCTGTATCATCTACTTCTTTTTCAAGGATAACCGTCTTTTCTTCTCCCTGCAGCTCTATTTTTTCAAGGACAACATATCCAGGAATCACAGATGTCAATACATCCTCGTCTGAATAGATCTCTAATCTCGAAAGGCTATTCTTGTCAGAAAAAATGGTCTGCAATTTTTCACAGGTTTCTTCATTATTAAATACAATATGTAGTTTTCCTTCTTTGTGGTTAGCATCTACTATGTTATAAATGCTCTTTTTTGTCTTTAATTTCATATTTTTCCTTCTTTCTTAATCAAATTTACGAGTTACAATTAAAATCAAACAGCAATTTAAAAATTGAAGTAAATCCCAATGCAACGATCGTAAACGGCACTGGCGAAATTTTAAATTATAAATGCGGAAACTTATCTATGATGTCTATTGAGATTACTCCATCTAAAATTACACATGGTTTAATTTTAGCAACAGGAATCTATACGCCAGTAAGAAGTTTCTATTTAAGTTTTACAACAATTGATGGACATGTCGTTCCACTAGTTTTAAATTTTAATGGCGAATTATCAATATACTATCCATACCAGAGCATTGAATCTTCTGTAGAGAGAATAGATGGAAGTTTCGCGTATATTTGCGCCTAAGATACTAAAACACCAAGAGCACAACTGCTTCAACAATACAATCTATTCCTACATTCAAAGCAAATGCACCATAATTAGTGCTGGTGGATTCGCCTAAAATTTTGCATTTTAAAGAATCATGATTTAATGTATAATCCAAAAAAATACATTACACAATCTGGTGTTCCTTGCCCAGAGTACATTTCAACCTTATCAGACTGAGTATTGAGTATGTAATTTCGAAGCATGTAATCATAATACTTATCACTGTTTGTCCATCTAATATTGGTAAATCCAATAAGAAATTTGTAACCATCAACATCAGGAAATTTATATGCATATTGATACTTCTGCGGGCAATCAGATGCTTGTATCCATGAACTAGATACACCAGACGTTCCAAAATATCCTTGCCTAGCCGTTATATAATTCTCTAAATTGCTGTTTAATTGCGCAATACTTGCAGCCATCGTCCCCTCTATGTTCGGATTCGCCTGCCGCGCGTCTAGTGCACTCCCGGGTTCTGTGGTGGTATTGTTGTTCACTACACTTGTTTTCGTGTCTGGTGGAGTTTTCCATGCTCCATCTTCTCTAAGATATTTTGTAGTGCCAGCCGTTGTCGATGGCGCAGGAACAAGACCGGCTTTTGCGCCGGTTCCGGATTTTACAAAATTGGAATATGTCGTGTTGTTATCTAGGTTCCAGTCCATACACAGCCAATATGTACCATCGTATGTAAATATATGGGTTGCATTGCTGCAGAAGAAATTTCCGCTTACATAAGAAATAGCCGCCTTATTCCCATTTCTAAAATATCCCATGATTCTCGCCCCAGTTCCATTTACGTTGAGAGTGAGATTACCACTTGTTGGATTTGCTGTGCCTGTACCTGTGAATTTAACGACAACTGTTGAACCAACTTGTAATGTGAAGTTTTGCAATGTCGCTACTTTTGCCGCCGTAGCCCGACCGGTTGCACAAGTAGCAAGTGGCTTATTTAAAACATCTAACAACTTCTTATCTGTTGCTGACATAAGACCATGAGTGGTAGTAGTGGCATCAGAATATGTCGTGTCTGTAAATTTTGCGTTTTTAGGTACATTAGATTCTACCGTATGGCTATTAACTGTATCTGAATTTCCGCCATTTGCAGGAAGCGAAGTTGGCTTGTCTGACAAATCATTATAGTTTCCTGTAAAAGCTACAGCTTTAAGATCTGCAAAAAACTTTGCAATCTTTCCAAGAATTTTCGATATTTTTTCCTTGGATGCTATGTTTTCCCTTTTATCTGCCACTGTAAACTCAGGTTCCTGCAATGCATCCGTTGCATTTTCTCTTATTTTCATCTGCTCATCAATCTTTTTCAGATTGGCATTCACGACTTCCACATCATAATCATCCTGCGGATCATCCATCTGCAGATCATAATACTTTGTCTTTGTCATGGCAGAACCTCCTCTCTCAGCTGTCTGTGTGTATAGTTATGTAACTGTGCATGCGTAAATTTGTGTAAAACTGCATGCGTATTATAAATAAGAAGAACTTTGTAGCATATATCCTCTGGTGACATACGCCGGATCAGTTCTTCAACAACTCCGACACGATCCGCTACATTCAATTTCAGATGCACGAGTATGTAATAATGCTCCTCATCTGAATACAGATCATAATTGTTTTCTCCTAGGCTGGCATTTAAACATTTTACAAGTGTCGGATGCGTATACGGTATCCGTTCATTCCACCTCATTGACACACGCGACCGACGAAGTTCTAAATTTTCACCAGCACCTGGAATGATATGTAAGATTCTTTCGAACCGCTCGATGCCTTCTGCATCTGAAGTCTCTATGAATGCATTTCGTAATATTTTAGTAGTATCCATGTTAAGAGCAGCCACCTGCTTATCCTCGCTCTGCATCAATTGCTTCATTTCTTCAAACTGTTGCATAAACGGTGGCAGATAATCAATCATTTTTTTAGCCACTTACATCACCCCTTACCGGAATTGTATCTTCATCCAATGTTACATTTTCAGATGCACCATTCAGTTTCACATCTGTAATATCCAATATCCCATCAATCAGAAGCAACCGGGATTCAATCTGGCTCTTACGCACCACCAGGTTATCTTCATTACTCCAATCGGCAGAAAGTTCTGTAAAATACTCATCTATTGCCAACTGCATATCGGATTTCAAGGATTCAAAAGTATATCCGTTCTTATAAACCGCAGTAACTGTCACAGCAACGGGAACTTCTTTCACTCCCATAACCTTTACCACATGTCCGATAGGTGCCAGTCCATATCCCTCCCCAGTCTTATCATCCGGGTCAACATCATTCTGCACTTTTTGTACCAACGTAGCGGATGGTGCTTTGTATTCCGATGATATGATATACACCCGAACCGTGCCACCCACTGTCAGTAATTTGTCCTTTGTCGCATCATGTACCGCTTTCAGCCATGCAAATACTTCGACCCCAACGGTTTCCACAGACTGCTTTCCAATCCACTCCGTAACTGCAGCAACAGGAATAAACTTTACCGGATCATATCCTTTTTCCCACATCCGGATAACTTTGCATGCACCAACTCCATCAATGGCCGATATACGCTCCTTATAATCCGGATTATTGCCGCAGAATCCTGTATTGGAAAATCCCTCGTAATAACGTTCACGGAAATCTTCCACATCTTCCTCATCCTCGCCGGGGATCAAGACTTCGGTCAATTCCGCTGTTTCCATATCATTCAGATCATTCTTTGTTTCAATCGTAAGCAATGATCCCAACTGCTGATTTCCAACAATACCGGCAGTCTCACATGTTACCTGATACTCTCCGGTTGCTGCATCCATTACAGATGTTACCTCATAGTTCAGATCATCAAGGTTAAACCGGTCCCCGATCGCTATGGCTGTATCGGACGGACTTACAACCATCTTGCATACCGCATTGGTCTCTTCTTTGGGATATACTCCGTTTTCAGCTGCACGCTTGATCAAATAATAATAGGATGCTGTATCTGCATATACCTCATTCACAATCATATCCATATCGATATACGTCTGCGCCAATTCCATGGCAATCGGTGCTATTGCATCATAAATTATCGATCCCTCGCGCTTGTCCAGCTTATCGCTTACGGATGCAAGCATTTCTTCCATGATAGAGTCGAAGTCTTTGTTTTCAAACACTAATATTCCACCTCCGTTTCCAATCCACTTACTTTATCACCTTCTGCCGTAATTACAGAGAACGTAACGTGCAGAGCTTTCTTTCCCACCGGTTCCATCTCAAAATCTTCACAAGATTCAAAACGATCATCTGCAGTAATTGCATCCGTAATCCGATTTGGCACTTCTGACATAACATAAGATAGAGACTTTCCCCTCAGATCCTGAAGCTCCACTCCATAATCCCATGAATAAATTACATTTTTATATCGCTCTGTGTTCAAGATTTTCAATATTGCCTGCCGGTTTGCCTCTTCTCCGTCTGCTTTGCCAAGAAAAATGCTTGAATCGTTCTCAATGGTTCCTATCTGCATTGCATATGTAAGAGACGGGTCACTTTCCAACTCAAAATCTGTATCCTGTTCTTCTTCATCTTCATAGTTAATTGGAACCATCAGTTCACCACCCTGTCTATAATTATGTATTCCTGCCCACCGCTTTTTCGAAGCATAAGCACCTTTTCTCCAACCTTAAGGCTATTCAGTACTGTTCTACTTTGAATAACATCTCCAATTTTTATTTCAACTTCATAATCTGTGACATTTCTACTCAAATGCAAAAAATCTTCATCAATTTCCAAAGTATTTGACATTTTAATTATAAGCGGAGACACGCCTGAAACTGTACCAATCTTATAATCACTCATTTTCGCTGATCTTACGGCATCCATCGCAATTTTCTTAATTAACTGTACCAAACTATCACTCACTAAAATCTCCTCCAGACACAACTAAGTCCATTGTGTACTCGCAATTTTTAAATGTATGCGTAACTTTATCTACCAGCATATAGTTTGCCACTGTGATATCACCCAAATCTAACATGACCGGAACCAGAGAACCACCACGTACATTTATATTTCCAATCACGCCAGATATGGTCAATGTACGTTTCTTCTTATCATACAGTTTTAACAATGCCTTTGATTTAAGCTTTCCAATATCCGGATTGTCAATTTTATCCAAATACTGCAAAGTTCCCCATTTACCTATGTTTTTTGAGTCTTTTGTTACATATAAATCGAATGTTCCTTTTTTCTTGTTTTCATATACAAGCTTTATTTGGTTATACACATCACTGTCAATGGTTGTTTTATAGGAATAATCTTGTCCGGTCTCAGCATCCACCAAGCATGTATTGACTTTCATTTTTGCTACATCTGTAAGCTGAAGTTTTCCTACCTTATCGTAGAGCACATAGGTCTTCCCCTTTGTTATCAGAGTATCATCAAGCGCATTTTGGATAATATCAAATAATGTAGTATTATCTTCTATGGCTGATCTGCGCCATCCAGTGTCAGCAAGCGTACCATATTGCAAATTAAATCTCTTAGCCAAAATCTTTATCAACTCACCGGCTGTTTTCTTTTTGTACACAATTGTTTCTTTATTTTTTAAATATCTGAGCTGATCATATACTATATACGATGCCATCCCATCTTTCTTACCTTCTTTTGTAAATACAAAACCATAGAAAAACTTCTTGCTGTCCACAGTAACAAGAACTTCATTTCCCATTCCTATGGAAAATCCTTTTTCAACTTTTGCTGTGAAAGTAAATTTGCCAGGTGTGCTGTCTCTTTCCCATACAACCTTTGCTCCCTCTTCCGCCGGTACTGTAAATTTCTTTTTTCCATTATTTACAGTAATCATTACATTGCCAGCCGGTATTTTTCCCGTTTCTGCTTCATCGGCTTTTATGGTTTCCGCTTTTGCCTCATGACGCGATAATATTTTCTGCAAATATTGCAGTTCCTTTTTCGAATCCTTTTTTCCACTACCAGATGAACCATTTTGGGTGCTTGTATATTTTGGCGTACCATAGCCTGTAATTGTGGCATTATTCAGAGAATATGATCGCCGTGCTACCTTATCAGATGTATTTCCTTCAATAGTATGTAACTGTCCACCGCTGACGCTCTCAACAATGCCTACATGGCTTCGGCCAGTTTTAAAATAAACAATGTCACATCTCTTCGGGGTATATTTGCCTTTATATTTGAACTGCCCACGCTTTTTAAACCACTGCATCCCATAGGTTGTAGATGCTGTTTTCGGAACAACCGAAGTCGATACTCCAGCCTCGTGTGCACACCAGGAAACAAACGAATGGCACCATGCAGCACCATTCGCTCCTGTATATTCTCCGTATTTTGTTCTGTTGTTTCCCTGCTCCCGGTATCCGATCTCTCCAATCGCTACATCAACAATATCTTTCATCAGCTACCACCTCCCGGAAGTTTCAATACCGTTCCAGCATACAAATAATGACCATTCGATGATGATTTTCGTCCATGCTTACGAGCTGCATTTTCAATCGTTTTCTGGTTTAACTGATAGAGTTTCTTCCATGCAGATGCATTGTTCATCTGTTTCTTTGCGATTTTCATAAGCGTGTCACCAGATTTTATCTTGTAATTCTTGGCTATAGCTTTCGTTTTCTTCCGCTGTTTTTTAACCGTAGCAACCGTTTTCTTTTTTCCGGATTTTGTCTTTTTGCTTTTAAGTACAAGTTTCTTTGCTCCCCAATGACGATACTGCTTCATGTTAAGCTTTACGCACACATCTGATCCGTATTTATCTACATCTTCCATGATTTCATAATCTTCGATGGTCACGTCTGTTGTAATATCTTCAATGAGATGTTTTTGAGAAACTTCATAGCGTAGGAGTTTAAATACAACTGGTTTCTTCTGATTTTTCCATTTTTCTAATTTGGAAAGATAATATGCAGCCCCCACTTTTGCTTTTTCTTGTGAAAAAGGATATTTATGGATTGGCAATAAAAGCTCCGGGATTGTAATATCAGACAATCCCGGAGACTTAATGTAGTTAACCTCTCCCTCATTTATGAGAGTTATGGTCTTATTTTTGTTATTGGTCTTGATGTTAAGAGATCCTGGGGTCACCGGAAAAAGAACCCCATCAATATATAATTCATACATCTTTAGTGTTCTCCTTCCGCTGCTGCATTCATTTCTTCCTCAATTTTGCTACGCAAATGCTCTGCCATTCCATCTAAATCCATATCATTGTTTACGTTGTTGTGGTTAATCATCTCAACCTTGATCTGTGCTGTTGTAAATTTATTCACGTACTCACGATCCGCGATATCTCTCAAATACTTCAGATCCTCACTGGATGCAGATAATGTATTTGCCGTTTTTGCGGTATTCTTGGCAGTGTCTGCTGTATTTGCCGCTGTTGCTGCGTTACTGGACGCAAGCGCATTTGGATAATTATTCGCATTTGGAATATTGGTAGCCTTTGAAGATAAGGTATTCTTTATTTTACTGGTTACACCATCTCCCCATGCCGCCCCTGCAGTATATGCATCGTTGACCCATCCTTTCTGGTAAGTGTCATACGTTTTTACTCCTTTACTAAATGCAGCCGGCACGCTGGCATAATCTTTTGTATTCCCGGCAGCTGCTGCCGCTTTTGATGCATAATTATCTGCTGCCCCCGTAATTCCAGAATAGTCAAAGTCTACAAAAGGAAGTTTATTCAATGCCGAACAAATGCCAGATACTACCGTAAGTGCTGTAGAAAGCATGTTGTACCAGAGTGCCTGTACATGACTGATCGCATTGTGAAAAGCAATTTCAACATTGGTTGCACATGCTCCCCCTGCGTTCCATATTCCAATGAAAATATCTGCAACTGTTAATCCCCAATTTTTAAAATACTGGATAACAACATTGATTCCACCAGTTATCATTCCGAAAACTGACTGCGCAATATGCCCGGTTCCGGTAAATTTATTTGCCAGTATTCCAATTAGAACTATAAGTGCACCTATTGATATGGCCACTATCGCTGCAGGGTTTGCATTCATTGCAGCATTATATATCCATTGTGCTGCAGCAGCTGCTTTTGTTGCACTTGTGGAAAGCAATTGCCATCCATAATAAACAGTAAGCGCCGCTGCCACGCCTTCAACAATAGGGCCTATAATTTGCCAGTTGTCTGATACAAAAGTTCCTACTGATCCAATTCCTTCAAATATATCAAGAACCACACCGGCTACCACTGCAAGGTCATTTATTGCATTCGTTGTAAACGTTTGGAAGCCATCTGTATTTGCGAGATCATTAAGTCTCTGTAGAACCGGCTGAAATGCCATAGTGGCATTATTTTGAAATACCGTCCACATTTGTCCCCATGTCATAGGCATAGATTCAAAATTAGCATTTATCTCATCTGTTGCCGCAAATACTGCTTGTTTCACAACATCTGCCGACAGTTCCCCATCTTGTGCCATACTTCGAATCTTACCTATCGGGACATCAAGATAATCTGCAATATTCTGAATCAGATTCGGTGCCTGTTCAAAAATACTGTTCAACTCATCTCCACGCAGCACACCAGATCCTAATGCCTGTGATAACTGCAATTCTGCATTTGCTGCTTCCTGCGTAGACGCTCCTGCAATTGTCATCTGCTTTTGGACTAAATTTGCGAACTGGACAACTTCTGCACTGGAACTAAATGCATCTTTCGCATTATTACCAAATCGAGCAACCACACTCGCCATATCTCCTAATAATCCTCTGGCATCGTTTGCAGCCACATAAACCATGTTGTACAAATCGGCCGTACTCTGCAATCCGTCATTCATCATATTTAATCTGGATGTAGTCTGTGTGATCTCATCCGACATCTCCAAAATTTTTCCAGCCGTCTGAATACTCAGGTACGCCCCTGCCATTCGTTTAATTGCCGAAACTAAATTCGATGATTCACTTGCACCGTTTTGCAATGACTGATTAAATTGTTCCTGTCTTCGAATATTATCATTGATCGGACTACCCGCCTGTTGCATTGTTTGATTGAATTCTTCTGCCGCTACAGTTGCCTGTGCAATTTCATTCCGGGCAGCGAATAATGATGCTGTATTAACCCCAGCATTCATGGACTGATTCATATCATTCATAGCAGATATGGTCATATTTACAGCACTTACAATATGCATAAGAGGAGCACTAAAGTTGTCCGCCAGCTGTATTCCTGTTGTAATTGTAGCCATATCATCACCGCCCTTCTGCTTCCTTGGCTATTCTCTTTGCCTCTTTCTTTTCCGCTTCTACCCTTATATCTATACAGGCAATAATAAAAGCCTTTTCTTCCTCTTCTAATGCGACCCACTGGGAAGGAAGAATGTGAAGCTTATGTAACGCATAATACGCATAATTAGCTTCAACATCCCCTTCCTCAATTAGTTTTTTGCCTCGGCCTTTTTATCGTCTAAGGTACTGAATCCATGATAGTTCTGCACCCATTCGGATAAGTCCTGATATTCTCCCGGCTCATCAATCATTGCATATAACAAATCTCCCGGTGTTTTCACTCCATAAGAATCCTGAAGCTCTGCATTATACAAATCTGGTTCGACCACACTTTCCGCGATCAGTTCATTCAGATATCCTGCTGTATCTAATTTAGGCCGAAACATATTAGGTTTTCCATTGATTTGTACATCCTTGGTGTGCTTTTCTCTAATAGTTTCATTCTCCTTTGATGATACCGGACGAAATACAAAATCGAGTGGATTACCTTTTTCATCAACAAAAGCCTTTGATGGTGCATATGTTCCATTCTCTTTCTTAATTTTGTTTTTTTTGAAAAATCTACTTAAATTTGACATATGTTATCTCCTTTTTCTTTCCATATAAAAATCCCCTCATGCAATGCACAAGGGGAATATATTACGCTGCTAATCCAATAAGTTCCTCAAATTTCTTTGGCATATCGAAATCATCAAATGTGAAATCAACATCTTCATCCAAATAAGAATCTGACGAAGCATCAAACTTTGCAAGAATGCCTCCATCAATATTACACTGCAACAGGGTAATGGTCTGCGATCCTGCATCACTCGATGGATCATCATTTGTAATCTCCATTTCAAAATACACATCATCTCCGGTATCTTTGAAATTAAGCATCATTTCGCGAAAAATACTGGTATTGTAATGCATCGTGCAAGAACCAGTTCCTTCCCACGATACGGATTTATTTCCTTTACCGGTTTTTCCAAGCGTAGGAATTTTCACCTTATTTTTTTTGAATTTCGCTTCCATCTTAATCGCTGTCATAAGGTTATATCTCCGCTCTCCAATCGTGACATAACACTGGGCAAGAGCTGCAGAAATGGAATCCTTTGCCAACATTACATTAGACATTTACCTCACCTCCTCCTATTTCACCACTGTAGTCATGTACATAATACTCATGGTGTTTACCACCTCAACAGCATTCTCGACAACTACAGATTTCTTTGTTTCGCCCCGCATCACAGATACAAAATCACGCTTGAAATTTTCAATTGCACGTAAATTCTGTAATTTTTCCCGAATCTCACACAGTCCACTTTTCAGGCTGTTCCGCCCCGGGGCATCATTTGGGAACTTACCACGGAATCTTGTTTTAAAGAGCAGTGCATCATCATTTGCCAGCTGATCTGCAACACGAACCGTCTGATTATCGCAGAAGAACTCATTGCATTCCTCTGTAATCGTCACATGTGTATTGATATCACTAAGGATTTCAATTTCATCATCATTTCTGTCAAATACAAGCTGTCCCTTTTTAATATAATCCTCCAGATCATTGTCGATCGGCTCAATGGCAAATTCACCATCGTACACTTTACCCTCGCAGGATTTGTTTACTGCCGTAGCACACTCAGCCCCGGTCAGCCAGTATACTGCAGATGCTTCGGACCATCCTTCATCTGTCGTTTTGTTTGGTGTAGAAATAACGCCCATATAGTCAGCATCCGACTTGTAAAGCACCAGCTGGAACTTCTTACCAACCTCATCACGCATACGCTTTACATATGCCACATACAGCTTCTTGGTTACCTCGTCAGTAATCACAACGCCCATCGTATTAAATCCGTAGGCTTCTGTCTTTGCCTGATACTTCGCATGCGCATCACCATCGACCGTACCATTAGTTCCACCGGTCAGTGCCGCGGATGCAACTGCTGCAAGTTCCATGGATTCTGTTTTAAAAGAAACATAATCATTGTCTTTCAGATCAGCCGCTTTCTTGACATTCTGCACCTCAATACGGGATGTATCAAGATATGTTGTTACATTCCATGAATCCGGATCATCTATATCCTTTGCGATGGAGATCTTGATATCATTTCCACGGATACCGGTGTACTTTGCCGTAGCATAGTCATTAGCCGCTTTTACCCCACCGCCGTTTAACCGGTATGCATACAGTACCAAGGTGCCCCCGGCAAACAGATCCCGTAGACCTTTCATTTTTTCATCGGTATATCCATATCCGAAGATCTTTTTCGAATACTTCTGCATATCCCCTTTGGTAACTTTTAAAATTTTATCTTCTGGTCCCCAGTCAAGTTCCAGCGGCATTGTTGCAATACCACGGTCCGACAGTGCCGCGGATGCAATCCCTGCGCTTACGACATTGATATACGCACCCGGGATTACTTTATTCTGGGTTACCCATGTTCCTCCGCCAAATGACATTTATCTCACCTCTTTCTTCAGATAATCGCCGATGATCTTATCCACCTGCACGATCGTATATGTCTTTCCGTTTTCCAACAGTGCCTCCAACAGATCCCGCTTTTTCTTATAGCGTTTGGATTCTGCCAGCTGCTGCTTTGTAAATACATCCGCAGATACCTGTGGTTTTACTTCTGTATTTGTTTCACCCATATCGCACCTATCCTTTCAAATGTAATATTGTTGTCATAGTTTCCATAAGAGGAGCCGGAGTCTCTACCTTGCGGACGAAATAATTGTAATTTACAAAGAAATTCAGCACTCCGTCTGTAATCTCATGATGCATGTCCGTCCCTCGTACCGGCCTGTCTGCATCCAAAGGCGTAATATTCTCCAACGCCCATAACATACGATCAGCTACATCGCGGCATTCACTATTCGGATTGTCCTCCGATTCCGGGAAATACTGTATACAAAATGGATTGTCCATCAAATACCGTTTGGATGGGAAATCTGTCTTGGATGGATTTAAGAGGGTAATAAAAAAGCAAGGCTCTTTCAAGTCCTGCTTTATTTCCTCTGTATAAATTTCATAATCATCCCCAAACTCTTGGTTCAGGGCAATTGCTATCCCGGCTATCACGTTGTTAATCATTGAATGTACCTCCCAAGAACTCTTCCAGTCTCTTTTCCAGTAACCCAGGAGCCATACGTTTGATTTCATTTTCAGAAATAGTCATCATAAACTGCCCTTTAACCCATCCGTTATGGTTTGCTGTTCGATGTCCGAATTCTACAAAGCTCGCATACTCAGTTGGATTCATAATTTTAATGGTGTACTGGTTCCCTGATTTTGTAACTTGAATGCTATCAACAGCCGCCTGTACTCCTTCTTTATTACCTGCAGTCCACCCTCTTCGAAGAGTACCACCAACCTTGCCTGTACTTGCTGGATATTTTCCTACAGGTGTCCTTTTGATTACCTTTGTGAGCAATCTGGCCGCAAGTTCCTTTGCACATGATTCACAAAAAGAATTCCTTGTATCCTCGCTGCCTGCCAATCTATTCAAATTTTCCTGAAACTTCACCAGTTCCCGCATATCCACGCTTCCCATTCCCATCATGCATACCTCTCTGATAATTGCAACACAATCTCCTGATGCGTCGGATATACTGCTGCCACACTGCCGCATTTATAGTTTTGTGTCACACCAGCCTGTGTTACTGTAATCTTTGCTCCCGGCTTGATCTGCACGTCCGGAGATAAAAACAGCTTTGTGACCTGTGCCGTCTTTGCTGCTGATTCCGTCTGATCCACTGCACTAACACTGGAATATGATAAGCGGCATGGTTCATCTTCCAATACCACCACATCTTTTTCTGTTGTAATTCTGGTTTTTGGATCTTTCAATTTCTGATGCTCCATAACCGTACATCTGCCATCATATGTGGCTTCCTGGACTTTCCTTGCAAGTGCCTGTGCCTGCTTGATTGCATCCGCGATCATTTCCACGCCACCTTCCTGTATCTGTTTAGTGAGGACTTATAATTTTTCAGCACTGTGTCTTTGAAATTAGCATCTACATACTGCTGGAAAGATGTAGAGGTATCTCCCTCAGAAATGGAAGAAACCGCTCCAACTGCTGCCGTCTCGCTTCCAATATTCTCATTCCGGTACAGATCCATCGCCATGCGGTATCCGGTGTTCACCAGTCCTTTCGGCATTTCCTCCACATGACAATAGTTCTTTATGGTCTCCTCTACGTCCGCAATGACAAATTCAAGAATCACATTCTTGGAATCATCCTCAATTCCAAGAAGTGCCTTTAACTTTGCCAGATCCATAGGCTTACCCGATCTTGTGTTTGATAGCCACGATTCTAAGCTGCTTCGGCTCATATACCGGCTTCCAATTCTCTGCCATTGCAAGTTCTGCCCTAGTTGGAGTTTCCACATGCTCACGTTTTGCACCAGTGTATGCAATTCCTCTCGGATGCAGGATAAACGCTTTACGGTTAATCAGATAATCCACACCGCCACCTGTCTTCTTGTCACGATCCGTCTCAGTAGCTACATGACCGACCGGAGAACCATTACCATAGGCAACCGCTCCATTGCCAAAAAGATATGTTGTGTATACTCCATCTTCAACCGGGCAGCCATCATCCACGGTCACACGTCTTCCCTGGTAAGTATCAAATTCCACATCGGTAGAATCACGCTCGGTCTCAATCAGATTCAACTTTTTCAGATAAGACTTTGTTGCAGAGTGCATCGCCACACCAGTAAGCTGTGCCTGTGCATCTCCAAGCATCTGACACGCGTCAATAAATGCGGATGCGCTGATCTGCTTTGCTGCATCTGTCTTTCCTGTGGACAGATCGAGAATATGATCCGCCATTCTGGTCTCTGCTTTCGGTGTTCCGCTTGGATCTGCCGTGGTGGTTCCAAACACCCCCGCAAGAATCGCAATCAATTCTTTCTGCATATCGCGCGCCCAGTACTGTGCCACCAGATCACCGATCGCTTTCATCGGGTCCGCTCCGGCAAGTGCTGCGGACAGGTTAGTTGCTGCCCACATCTTCTGACGAAGGATTGTGGTGGATACATCTTTGTTAGAACCGATCTTTGCCGGTGTCATTTCTACATCCTCAAGTGTTGGCTCGGATTCTCCCTGTAAATCCTCAAAAAACGGCATATTGTGTGTCCTTGCCGCCTCAGATGCCAGTGTATCAAATTCCGGGCTGTTTACCACGATCCCACTCTGGAAAAACGCGGACAGCTCCATCGTTCTGTTGATCACATACCGGTTAAAAAGCTCCGGTACGATCACGTCTGCAATTTTTGTAATTGCCATAGAAATTTACCTCCTTAAATTGTTACCCCTGCGGCTGCAGCCATTGCTTTCGCCTGCTCCGGGTTTGATTTTAAAAGTTCACCCTGTTTGGTCAGATTGAACGTCTCTTTTGCGAACGGATTTGTAGTTCCGGCTCCTCCGGTACCGCCCTGTGGATGATATGGTGGTTTCTGCTGTTCCTGTTTGAACAGATGCGCCATTGCCTTATCTTCCTTATACGGTTTTACTGCATCCTCTACACCAACCGGTTTACCTTCCTTGTCAAATGTGAACTTGTCAAGCCCACCAGCTTTGTAGATCAGATAATCCGGATCAAGCACGCCCTGTTTTGCAAGGGAATCTTTCAGCGCATAGGTCTTTGTGATCTGCTCATTGGCTGTCTGCTGCTTTTTGAGTTCTCCCTGCAAATTGGTAATTGTTGTCTGCAGCGTCTCGTTGTCTGCATTGTTCTTTTTTAATTCTCCAATCGTAGTATTGAGCGTTTTGATCTGACCGGCAAGATTCTCTTTTTCTGCCACGGCGGTATCATACTTACCTTTGTCAACATACTGACCAGATCCAAGATCTGCGATTTTCACCTGCTTCTCCTTATTCTCCGGCTTTCCGTTATAGGCATTGACGGTATCAGACACCTGCTTATAGAGATCCTCTCCTAAAATGTCTTTTAAAAATTCCATAGTTTCCTTTCCTGCACCGTTTTTAAGTGTGGTGTCTCCACAGCAGTATGCAGTTTTGATGCCATGCATAAGGGCAAATTGCCGCAGTTTAAACGTCATAAGGCTTTCGGACAATATAAAAACAGGACTGCCGGAGAAACTTACTTAGCGTCACCTCTGCGCTGTTCGGTTCATAGATTTCCGGTTGCCCTGTTATTATTGATTTTGGGTATGAAAATACCACCATATCATTTCTGACTGGTGGTAACTTTCAATTTTACATTTCTATCATTTTCCGGATCAGTTCCAGATCTGTCACTTCAAGTGTCACAGTTCCTTTCAACGGATCTATATCTTCAAAACGAAGTCCTGAGAAAATCAGTCTTTCACAAGACTGCTCCCCCTGCACATCTCCAACTGCTTCATATACTTTTCCTGCATTAAACTCATCATCTGTCTGATATTCAATATTCTGACATAAAATGAATGATGCATAGATTTTCTTTTCTCCTTTACACCTTCTACCAAGAACAGGTGTCATACTCTGGTGTTCTGTAATTTCGATTTTCCCGGTAAATTGTGCAAGTGGCAACCGTCTGCCAGCTGTGATCACATTCAATGATGCGTTTTGAACATCTAATGTTTTTATAAGTTTCACCATACTATCACCCCTGCTTTTCTTCAAAATGCGGACATTTTACATTTTTTCCATTCCAAATTTCAGATGGAAGATTTTTGGGATAAGCATCACAATATTTTGAAAAATCGTTTCTTGAGCCTCTGTATTTACTGCAGTTCAAACATACGCAAAACAGATTCAGCTTATATCTATCTATTTCATATGGTTTATATTTGCTCATGACAATTACCGCCTTTCAAATCTAGGTTTGACATTATATAGTTCATACAATCTTTCCCAAGCAGCCTCTCCAAGTAATATGATCGCATCCTCTTGTTTCATTCCATGTTTCACTTCATCATAATATTTATCTTGTAATTCATATATAATTTCGTCATATGTATCACTAAATGTCTTGAAATCTGGAAGTTTTTCTACCTGTTCATTATATTCTAACACATATGTACCGTTTTCCCCACAGGTTCTGAAACTTTTGACTTTATAATTTACCAGCAGATACAGATCTTCTGGGGACGGCGGCGTACTCAATGGATGATTATGAGTAACATCTTTTCCTTTCATCATTTTAAGCTGATACTTCGTAAATTCTATAGTATCCTCATTTCCCAACTGGCAATTTACCGCTTTCCCATTGTCAAATATAACTCCAACCTCATGGTCGAACTTGCAGATTTCCGACTCGACCGTATCCACATTTTTACCCTTAAAATCATAATAGTTCGGGTTGCTTTTATTATTGTTTGTGATAATCCCCAACCGGTCTTTCGCTGCATTGTTACCATCTGCAAAAGAGGATTTCCACTCTTCATATGTCATATTGCCTGGTACATAATATGTTTTTCCATCTTCACCACGCGCTGCACGTTCTCCCGGCACTCCAAAATCATCTTCAAAGTATGGGCAGGTACACCCACGGCAGTTCGGATGGAACGGCGGAGCTGTCACACCAATTTCATACTGACTCATAGGGAAATGCTGCCCGTCCATAGAACCACAAAGGCTGCATGTAAAACTATCTAATGTTTCCAATATTTCAAACTGTTCCACCCCAAGTTCTGCAAAACAATCCTTTTGCGCTGCATTGGAAAAAGCCGCCTGTTCTGTCATAACCAAGCGGCCCGCGTTCTGTTTTGATACATTCATCTTCCGTGCCAGGGCATCAATCGTCTTCTGCGGATCAGCCCCGGTAATTATGTTCTGTACCATGGTGGTGTTCAATTCATTGACCAGCTTCTGTTTGTTCGTCCAGATCCGGTCTGAAAACGTTTGCCCGTCTGCCGCCCAAGGCTTATGGACCACTGTATCAATCAGCCGATCATTCGGGGATGTAAAACTCCATCCGGTTCCAATCCCCTTCTGAATCTCATAGGCAGTATGGAAAAATCCCGCCTGATAAACATTGCGCAGAGTGGCATCCACACTATCCAACTGATTGCCGAACATCACTTCCACAGACTGCTGCATCTGTAGCTTCAGCGATTCCAGTCTGTTTATGTGTGCTTTTGCGGAAGCGTTTTCCAATTCCTGCACCCACTGGCCATTGATGGCATTTTCTTTTCCATACTTGATGTACTGCTGCACGTCCCACTTTAATTCCTCAAGTTCATTGGAATTCAACAGCCTATGTGCTTCTGCAAGAGAAATTTCATTGTTTTTTGCAAACCGCTGATACCATGCATTTATCTTTGCCTCCAACTGGCTCTGCGCGATCATATACTGTTTTTCAATATCCTTATAGCACTGTAGCCCTTTCCGATGTTGGGATTCTTCTATTTGCTTAAAGCGTTTCTTCCAGTAGGTACTATTTTTCATCAGCAGCCCCTTTATTTTGCATAGTAGAACTTAGGAATACATATCAGGTAGATTTTCTGTCCATAAATCTCTGCTTTAATTACTCTGATGCCTAAAAGCCAAAAGAACAGGATTAAAATTCTACCAATAATCGGCTTTATAAGCTCTATTTCAAGCTCTACTCGAATTATCTTGATTTTGTGAGTTTTTCTGATTTTCCTCGGCATCACTATCTTTGCCATCCCCACTTCCTCCGCTTTTAATAAATGCTCCTGCATACAGATCAGCCTTTTCTTGTGCTTCTTTTTCTTCCTTTTCGATCTGCTTCAATTCTTCGTCTGCGTCCTCAACAAGCGGATGATTTTTCAGAATCGTCTTTTTGCTGACAATCCCAACTGAATCCCTGCAGATCTGCGCCTGTTCCGTATCGTTCTTGATGCAGGTACGGGTCCATGTCTGGATAATCGTGCCACAGGAAATGCCAAGTGCCTTGCAGATTGCCCGGATGAGCCGCGCAAACCCAAGCCGGAATTCCGTTTCCATCAGTCCTGTTTTCATCTCTAATAAGCTGTACATAAATTTCAGTGCTTCACCCGACTGATTCCCGAAGTTCTCCGGCTGCGGGTCAAAGCCCTGTCCCTGCTCAAAGATTGCCTTTCGGGTAGCTTCCAGCACACTGTTTCTGGCTTCAATCGGAATTTCAATATTGAGAGTAGAAACCGCACCGCCCTCATCCCCGTCTACCTTGATGGTCTTATATTTTTTCAGGTCTGACAGGAAGCTGTTCAGATCTTCCCCTCCGTATCCGGATAACACAAAAATCAATTCCTGTATATCATCCAGATCATTAATAAAACCGCTGTAGACCTTATCATATACGTCTATCAGCGGCTTTATGTTACGTAGATCATCAGTATGCACATTGTTGTTATAAAACGGAATAAACGGCACCTCTCCAAAATCATGTCTGTAGCTGGCAGTCATCTCTCCGCTGGCAGGATCAATAAACATGTCATAATACGCAAGCATTTCCAGTTCATCACCGGTTCTTCTCAGGAATGCCTGGCATTCTGTGTTCGTCCAGTATTCGTACACTGTGTAATTATCTCCGGTATCCTCATCAATATCCGGATACACGCGCATGGCACCAATCAGACGTCTTTTCAAACTCCTGTCAAATACCGGGATAATCTGTGCACTTGGAACTACCGCCCATTCAAAACCGTTATCGCCTGTCCAGTAATGTACCCAGCCGATTGAAGTATTTGCGGCATTCACACACAATCCCATGCAGTTCTTGGCATATTCGTCCCCAAGCGCTTCCGTAATGCGCTTGTTTGCTGTCACATTCCCCACATCGAACAGTGGTGGGGCTGTGAATGCATAAGACGCTTTCTGGTTCACGATCAGTCCGTGGAAGTTCCGGGGAATCCGGTTGTCTGCGTTGCGCAGCGGATTGTCGGGTTCCTCTTTTTTCTCATTTTTCTGCTTATCGCGAAACAGTATGTCCGTCTCATTGCGGTAATAACGTTCTGCTATATCCGCACGTGTCACAAATGCCACATGACCGGGCTCATATTTTTTTATCAGTTGTTTCATTGTATCAATATCCATTGTTACCTCACTTCAAAATACCGATGCTTCCCGGCTTGCGAATAATTGTATAGCAGAAGTACCGCAGTGCATCCATTGCATGATCGTGCTGCTTCACCGGTTTATCCTCTCCACGCTCAGATGCTTTCTGATCCCATATGTACGATCCAAATTCTTTAATTGTGTTCTGGCACTGATCACTGATTGCGATTTTTCCCTGATTCAACAATGATGCCACAAATCGGATGCCATCCAGTACGTCATTTTTTGCTTTCTTGATTGCATAACCACGCTTTTTCAATTCTGCTATGAACGATGCTGCAGACGGGTCAATGATGATCTTTACCGGTTTTATCCCGGCAAGCCATTGTTCCAGATCATCCGCATACTCGCTATCCGTTTTCTGCCTTTCTTCATCACGGCCGGAATAATAATACTCGCGACAGCATACCCATCGCCCGGAGTGCTCTTTACACCACAACAGGAATACAGTTGCATTCTGCGTACCATAGTCACACGACACATAATAGTTCGCATTGACCAGATTATTCAGACTGGAAAGCACATGCTTGGCAGTGTCGAACATATCATAGATGATGCCCTCTGCCATCGCCCATAACCCAAGAATGTACCGGCGATAGAATACACCGGTGTACATACTTCGATATCGTTCTTTGATTTTCTCCGAGAGGCTTAGGTTGTCATCCATCGTAAAATGCAGATACAACAGATGCTTTTCTTCTCGCTTATCAATCCATCCGGTCTTGAACCAATGATATGATCCATCTGGGTTGCAATTGAACCAATATTTTGAACCGTCAACAGAACATCGTCCGGTTGCCTGGTTCACGAAGCTTTCCGGCATCAGCGCAACTTCATCAAAAAAGACCCCAGCCAAGGTAATACCTTGAATGAGATCCTGCGATCTTTCATCCTTGCCGCCAAATATATAGAAATAATTGGTCACGCCACCTCGGGAAACAATGACCAAATTGTCAGCTCTGTGATCTGCCACGGTATAACCGCGGCTACGGAGCATCAGCTTAAGCCAAAATAGTACATTTCTACGGAAAGAGCCAATTGTCTTACCACACATACCGAAATTTTCGCCGTCAAATGAGTTCATCGCCCACATAACAAACGAAAGTGACATGCTCACTGTCTTTCCAGATCGAATAGCACCATCGGCGATAATACCATCCTTATCTTTAACCGGAGAATCTTCACACCACCAGTTCAATACCTTGCGCTGCTTCTTGGAAAATGGCTTGAACTTGAAAATCCGCTTGATCTTACTGATTCTCTTCATCGCCCCAGTCCTCCGCAGCTGTGCCGTTCAGAGCATCAAGGAACCCATCGTCTGCAATCTCCTCGCCATCGTCTGTCTGTACCTTGGCTTTCAGTAATGCAATCTCTGCTTTCTGCTTGTCAGTCGCAAGATCCATATGATCCGTAAGCCACTGCAAGGCTTTCATTCGGTCAGCAAGTTTTACCCTTACGCCGTCCTTACCCTTGGATACTTCGGAAATGATCGTTCCGTCCACGTCCGCATCATTCTTGATATTGACATGGCTTACTGTGATGGTCTTTCGCTCTCCTGTGTCCAGGATCACATCCACATCCTCATTTCCAAACTCTACAAAATCAGTCACATCTGCAAAAGCAATGTCCATGTACTTCTGGAATACATCGGATTCACTTAGGAACTCTCTGTTGAGACGGTCCTGTTTCAACCTATGGATTTCCTGTTTTACTCCATCTTTCTCCAACAAACGATAGCCTATGGATGCTGCAGTCGCATAATCAACACCGTACGCTTTCTGGTATGCCTTGGTAGCATTGAAGCATCGGATGTAATGTATGCAAAAAAGCTGTTGCTTATCGGTCAATTCGGTATTCTGTATTACCTGCTTGACTTCATCAGCTACAGCCTTGTCCGTAACGTTCTTTTTGCTTTCCGAACGTTCGCTTTTCTTTTCCGAACGCTCGTTTTGTTGCTCGCTATCCCAATGGTATGTACTTTTCCATCTCCGAACTGTCCCGGCAGGAACCTCTAGTTGACTTGCAATCTCAACCAGCTTCATTCCACCCTTATACAGTTCTCGGGCCTTTTCTGCCTTTTGGTTCGGACTCCTTGCCAATAGTATCACCTGCCTGTTTCTTTTATAGGGAGAAGTGGGACACCCCTGTGTTTCATGATGCCCCAGTAGTTAAAAGACGAAAAAAGCGCAAGGGGAATCATTTCCTCTTACGCTCTTTCACGCTACAATCATACCACAGATAAGTGTATCATTGTGTATCATCTTTCGTTTTTTTGACCAAAATTTCATAATATCCACCCGTCGGATTGAAATGTTTCAATGCCCTGGCGTGAATCCGATGGACCTGTGCCCACTGATATCCCATCTTCACACAGATTTCTTCCCAACTTTGTCTCCGAAGGTATCTGTATGTCAATACCGCCTTTTCCGTCTCATCCTCTAAACGCTCAATATCTGCGAATATATCTGCATATAGATCTATGCGCTCATACCGTGCTTTAATAAGTTTCCTCTCCAGCTCGTCCAACTTTGCAGCGTAGTCAGAGAGATCTTTCTGATCATGGGCATGTGGCATATCATCCATGACAAGCGCCGGTGCCATCTTGTCTGCTCTCAACTGCTCAATTTCTTCCTCTATCCGGCGCGCAGCACTGACCGCTGGTGTATATGATCGCAGATACTCCTTTTTCAGTTCGTTTTCTTTTTCCACGCTTCTCCCTCCCTGTTCAATTACTACTCTATAGTAATTTTAACATGGAGATTTCATGGATTTGTACCAATTTGTGTTGCTAAGCAATTACTATAACTGCAACCATTGCAATAACAACGCCCCCCATAATCAGCATAAATTTACTCTTAATAATTCTTTCTGTAAAGCCTTTTCTGAAATCGCGTTCGTACTGAATTAGAGAATCTAATTGTGGTTGCATGGCAATCGCAAAATCGTGCAATTTATTCTCATCAAATATCAGTTCCGCACCATCTCTTTTATAATATTGTCCATTTGTAATAATTTCATTGATATCAAACATTATTCTTCTTAAGCTATAATTATATATGCTTGGATCTAAATTTGATGCTACCTCATCTACATCTTTTTTGATTATTTGTATACATTCTTTACTGTTTTTTATTCCATATTTTTGAACAGCTTTTTCTAAAACTACCACTTCATATAACGGCATAAGAATTCTTTTTGCATCTTCAATCTCGTTTTGGTAGTTACCCAATATGTAGAACACCATAGAAACTATAACGCCTGAAAATATGCCACTCACAACACCTATTGCCAAATTTTGAATCACTTCGTATGCATTCATCTAATCTCTCCCTTCTTTTTCACTCATTATAACATTTTTCGATAGCATTCTCCATTATAATTACCACACCATCCTCAATTGTCCGTTCTTTTCCTCCTCAATGCTTCCCATCCTCTGCTTTATGATCCGCTGCACAATCCGCCGCCTCCGGTAAAAGCAATTCCTGCTGATTGGGAGAATACCGTGGTGCGCTTCCAGCATATCGTAGCTTGTCCCGATCACGATGGACTCTGCCAAATATTCCGCTATGAAGCTGTCTACTTGATTGCAGATTTCGAATACTTCCTCTTCGTTCACAAGACATTCCCCCTTTCATTGTAGCAACAAAAAACCAAGTACTCCGGTTGGCACTTGGTTTATACTACTATTTTATTTATTAACTTTATGCAGAAACTTCATTGACTAATTGAATTATCGCAACAGCCAACGCTACCACTTCAGTAGCTGCCACTACAATCTGCATTACCTCAACTTTTTTATTTTCGGTCTTTCTTCTTTTGATTTTTAAAGAATATAAGATCTCAATTACTCCCTTCATTGCTCCAAAAATTCCAAACGCAAGTACGATAAACATAATAATATTTAAAATCACCTTGTTGAACTTGAAGATTATAAAAACCGAAGGAGCCGCAAGAAACAGTCCCGTAACTAGGTCATCACCGCCTTTGATATTATCTGTACTAATCTTCCCAATTTCTATTAATGTTCCAAAAATTCCGAAAAGTAACAGTCCAATTGCTAATACAATCTCTACCATTCTATTTCCAAATATCTTAAAATAGACTTCGAAAAATGCCACTAATACAAACGTTATGCCTAATGCAAAGCCATCTATGCTACTATCTATTTCTTCTGAAAATATTACTTTCTTTTCCTTATCTTTTCCCATATCGCTCCCCCATTTTCATGCATAGTATAGCATCCATACCAGCTATATTCAATTGTCAATGTTCACATTTTTCGACAAATATATTGTCTGTTCTGCCAAACCATATTCTAAACAAATAAATGTTACTTGATCCGCATACACTACATAATAGTAGGAGGTGCTATATGATCGCTTGGTTTTGTTATCTAATTCTAAAATTCAAAGATTTTTCGCACAGTTTCACCGCAGACACATAAAATATATAAAACCTCTCCGGTGATCCCATGCAAAACTGTTCAAACCTTTATTTTCTTTCAACACTTGCCTGCCAGCTTGCCGACTGCCTGTCAGACGATGAGGTTGCCATCCTTGCTGCTGATCTGGTAGTGCTGAGTGACATGCTGGCAAATATTGCTGCCAGAAATGCGGTATGTGAAAAGGAATAATTACGCAAACCGGAGCTGTCCGGTCTGTTCTGTCGATATCATCATATTCGGTATCCGCTCTCCAACAATAAGATATGGACAATTTGCAGCCACAAGTGCCTCTGCCATTATCGGCACAACACTATTGCCAATCTTCGCAACCCTTTCCTTTACAGGAATTGCCTTGCCGCTTATATCACGTTCTAAGATGTAATCCGGTGGAAATCCTTGCGTAAGCTTTAATTCGGTAGCATTCAGCATTCGCAGAAATATATCTGCTATTATCCATTCATCACCGTCAATTTCAATTATCACATTCACAAGTCCGAACCGATCCTTTGTTGTAATTGTTGCAAGAGGACTTGCCACTGGCTGACCGCAACCAGTTCCGTAATATTTAATCAGAAAAGCGGATACCAGTCCGAAATGTCCTGGTGATGTGGTAATCGTATGTATCGGCTCACCGCATCTCTGCCCGATCCCCGTCTTATAGAATTTTGTAATAAAAGCAGTAACAAGTCCGTATCGATTGCTTGTATCAATGGTCTTAATTGGTTCACACAACGTCTGACCTCTCGCATCACCTTTCTTCGTTTCGCTATGATACTGAATTAAAAAAGCTATGGCTCGTTTATCGTTCACAGTGTACGGATGCTGATCATCAATGATATATTTTTGTATACCGTTTGCGATTCGCGCCATTGTCGCATCAGCAAGCGGCTTTTTTCGATCAAAAATTGATTTTCCTAAATCTGACCAATCAATATAATCTCCACACTGTTTCCATCGTGGTAAATCAATTCCAGCCTTACTATGCGTAGGCTCTGGCCAAACGATCGCCTTACCGTCTCTCCGAAATATCGCATACCATCTTTTGCGTGTTGTAGGCGCACCGTAATCTGCAGCTATGAGTTCTCTGCTTTCAAATGTGTACCCAAGGGATTGCATTGCAGATATAAATTTATTATAATCTTCTCCCTTGCGCTCTGGTATCGGATGCCCATTCTGATCCAACGGTCCCCACTGTTGGATTTCTTCCACATTCTCCATAATGATCACATCCGGCAAAATTGTTTTTGCATGTTTGTATACCGCCCACGGAAGTATCCTCAGCCCTCTCTTTCTGGGCTGCCCGCCTTTCGCCTTACTATGGCTTGTACAGTCCGGCGATGCCCACATCAGCGCAACATGTCTGCCACCTACATATTTCTGTAAATCAACTTTGAAAATATCTTCTGTCAAATGTAAAGTACTCGGATGATTGATTTTGTGGATTCGAATTGCCTGTGGATCGTGATTAATTGCAATGTCAACCGGGCGTCCAAGTGCCATCTCAATCCCTACGCTTGCACCGCCACCACCAGCAAAGCAATCAATAATTAAATCTCCGTTAATCATGGCATCACCTCCAGAAAGTCCTCGATCTGCATCTGTCCCTCCAGATCATCCGCATCTCGCTCACATTCTTCGCACATTGCTCTTTCTTCGTCCGTCATATTTCTCTCATTTTTAATTTCAATTACAAATGCCGGATAAGTAAATTCTTCATCTGTCATTATTATGACTGTTTTTGGCTCGTATACCTTTCTCTTTTTTGGATTTGCACATACGATACTTACTGGTGCATCATCCGGAAATTTGTTCAAATATTCTTTTAATTCACTATTCTTCATTTTTCAAAAGGAACCCGATATATCGTTACCCCGGCCGGAGGTTCGGCCCCTTTCTTGAAATTTTGTATTCTTTTGTTTATAATGCTTGTAAATAGTTTGTTTAGGCGTCCACTTGGTCATTGGTTCAAATCCAATCTCTGCATCATATTAGCGGGAATGTTACTATTAATTTTGATTTACGCTATTTACTTATATGTAAGCAGCAAGAAAGGCGTGGTGCATATGCTAATTGGTTCATTACTTTATATAATTACTTGTTTAGGAACTAGCAGTGTAGCTCAGTTGGCAGAGCAAGTGGCTTCCTAAGCAAACTATCATTTCATAAAATCTTCTAGGCTCATCTGCCCCTTGCAATTACCACCTATGGTTGTGGGGTCCCAGCCAACTCCAATGTAGTCCAAAACCTTCGCCCATCCATAATCATTCCCGTCCTTGTCCTTGCACATGTGGAACATCAGATAATCCCACTCTTTCGGGTTACTCTCATACAACAGATCAAACCGATGCGGTCGTTTCTCCATGTGGATTCCGAAGCCGCACATACTGCATCCGGTACGCTGAGCCTTAGTTGTGTAAAGCGTCCCATCTGGCTTTTTCTCAATCGTACCGTAAATCTCCGGTATCAAAGATTCCGGCATCTGAAAATCTTCTGTTATTATCCCATCCTTGATTCCAGCAGCACGATACTTCTCTTTTAATCCGTTCTTCCAGAGATCATCCATCTCCAAGGCAAGTGTAAGAATGTCCTGCCGGTGGAAGATTGCAAACGGTGCTGATCTGATCGTAGATGCCCCGAAGTAATTGCATCCGTTCATCCGCAGGCTCTTGGCACGCCTGCCACCCTCGGATGCCATCAGTCCCAAATATGGCACACTGTTATGCTCTTTTCCCCAGTCATCACAATTCTTTTCTTTAAGGTAATAGCAGCATTTCGCCGATACCAGAAAATCCGGCTTTTGAAAGTCGCATCCTTCGGTTTCATTTTCATACCCACCGAACAGCTTCAACCACCGCTGATTAAGCTGCATCTTCGAATTCCTCTGCCAGCCGCCGTATTCCCCGGTCTCTCCCGTTATGATCGCGTGTCTGACTGTCTTATTCTTTTCCGTTGGATTCTGCAGCAACTCGATTTTTCCTGCAATCTCCTTGGATATGACCGGAAAGCCAAACTCCCGTATAACCTTTGGCTTTGTCCATCGTGTACCATCATCCCGCATGAGCGGTGGCACATTTATAATTCCTATTGCCTTATGTACTCTTTGAATGCTTGCATCCTCGAGTGTAGATGCTGATACACCTGGTACATCGATATGACACACTTCATGAAGGAACATATACAATATGATGCTGTCCAAACCTCCAACTGATACATGGCAGTTCAATTCTCTACGATCACATTCTGATCTGAACTCTTCCGCTCTGATCTGTGCGTATTTTCTTTTAAAGCTGTAATCCTGCTTTTCTTTTTGCATGAATGAAGCAATCTTCTCATAAGCTCCAAGTCGCTTCATCCTATCTTGTACTGATTCCATTTGTTTTTGGAGTAAAGAGCTCTTTTACGCTGGCCAGCAAACCTCTTACTCCTTTCGACTTATTTTTTCTTTTTTCTTTTCTGCTTAAACTTAAAAACATCATTCTTCTGTCGGCTTACCATGCTACGATAGCCGTTCATTTTACTGGCTCTGCTTTTACTCATGCCTCACACTCCTTTCGGTTTCTTACAGCGCTCAAATTCGTATACGAACACCCACGGGTTTGCATCCCAACCGTAACGATCAAGATCAGATTTCTTGATGGTTGAATCCCAAAGGTCATGAAACATACCTTTTACGAACTCGTCTCCGACGTATTTTAAAGGTTCTTCTTCAATTCCTTCTTTCACACACCCTTTTCCGTCAATATCCTGCAACTGCTCCACCCTCACATCCGTTACCTTTAACCAGATTCGTGCTGCTTCTTTAGGCATATGGATGGATGGGTGCCATATGTGGGAATCATTCTTAAAACCATTTTCTGCAACCTCATCCGCCCGGTAAACATACTGCCTGTCCGAGTTTAAGCTAATCGGATAACCAAATGTTTCCCGGACATAAAGGATATCATCAGTGTGATATGGTGGATTCCATCTTCTTTGTAATTCTTCGTCCGTGATACCATCTGGAAGTCTGTATTCATCTCCCCAACTTTCATGCGCTGTTTTACTTGGATATCCCCATGTGCCACAGTTACCCCCTGCGAATGTATAGCATAATCTGCTTTGTGGCTGTGGTTTAATGATTCTTCTTGTGCAGCTCTTTCTTCCGTCCAGAATCGCCCGAACCATTTCGGTGTTGAATAAAATTGGTAATTCTCTACTCATCCGAATCCTCCTTGTAACAGCAATATACGATTGGATTGGAAGTATCGCACTCACAGTTGTTATAATCAATATCTTCCAATGCTCTGTCTTTCGCAATTTGAATAGCTTCTGCTTCTGTGTCTGCCTCTATATCTTCATAGTCAATCGTAAGTTGTAATCCTACACTTGCATTCCATTTAGGCATCCTCTTCACCCCCCTCCAACAACTCCGGGTTGTCAAACGTATTGCCGATAACTTCTGCATCAACCATATTTATCCAATAACCTAAATCTTTTCTGTATCTTCCAGTGTGCTTGTCTGACCAGCCTACATAAAATCCAACGTGTTCAGTTTTGGTGCTATCAAAGCAGTTCTGATAACTGCCGTATTTGATTTGCGCGCAAACATCACTAAATAAGTCTTTTACAATATCATTCTCCCAAATCAGCTTGCCATTCTTGTCCTTAAGTCCGGTGCACTGGCAGATGGTATCTTTATCGACTTTGTGCCAATTTTCAAATCCTAAATCTCCTCTACCCTCACCTTTTGTATACATATTGCTGTCATTTGTTGGAATGATAATTGCTTCATAACCAACTTCGGCATCATTTGACCGTATGAGATTTCCATGCGCCCACTCTCCGTTATCAATCCGCTTTCCGCGGAATAAATATCTATCTTCCATCATTTTTCTCCATTTCTGCTTCTGATTGAAGCCAATTCAACCATTCTCCGCAATCCTCGCAATCTGGATAATCAGGATTCGCCCACTGATAATCTTCTTTTACTTCTTTAAGAAACCCTGCTAATTCCTCATCCGTCATGCTACGGATTCTGTCTGCATTGGTCTGTGGTTTTTTCTTATCTCTAAGAAATGCTCCGATCACGGGCATATTTCTTTCTGCAAAAGATAGATGCTCACTGCTTTTTCCCAAATAGATAATCAGTGGATTTTGCTTTCCGGCTTTACTGGCTTTTAATACCTCGTATGGATTGTTTGACAGCGAAAGCAGTTCCCATCCATCCCCGACCAACCATTTTTTCAAATCTTCCAGCTTACTGATATGTAATACATTTCTTTTTGCCATCATTATCCCTCGCTTTCCCGGTACGGTTCCGGCAACCTTTCACTTACCGGAATCCACTTGTTATCCATTCTGTTCACTTCCTTGCATGGTAACTGTAAAAGCAACCCCTGCCGTTCAGCATCTTCGTATTCCCCAAGCTTGTTCAGAATGGCTCTGAATCTATGCTCCGATGAAAATGTATTACAAAGAATGCTTAAATACTCCTTAGAGACATACTTTCCATGCTTATCTTTTTTCGTAAGTCTTCTATTTTCCAGTTCTCTTTCACAGGCTTTAATTCTGCCTTTATTCTTGCCACCGTTGTGCTCCATCGTCTCGATTGCTAAACGAATTTGATTCGATGTTGCTGTTTTCAGCACTGATGTAAAATTTCCGTCTGTAGCTGGAAGCGAACAAAGACTTTTAATTACGTTCGTATACATTGCTTACACCGCCTTTCCAGTAACAATGTCCCAATGCTCATCCTCAATAAATGTCTGCCGGATAATCGCATCTGACAGATAGTGCTCTTTGCTCTTCGGCTGTTTTCGCCAGTAGGAATCAATGTAATAGGCAACCCACTTCATAAATTCCTCTATCTTGGCATTCGAGAATCGATATGACTCTTTCAATGTCGGGATTGTCAAATACATCGTTGATGCAAGTGCACTCTCGATGTTCCGATCTGCACCAAGCACTGCTCGCCCTTTCTGAATATCCGCCATGTACAACTTCTGCGACATTGGTATCGACTTTACCCAGCCGACCACATCAATTTTCCGTTTCCGGCAATACTCCATCATGCTTTCGCTTGTAACATCTTCGTTATCATCGTCCTGCCATGCAACACGCTTGTTTACTGTTTTGGTGTAAAAGTTCGTAACCTGCTTAAATGTCAGATCAGACTTATCATACAAGATCGCTGTAAATATATATCCCATGTGATTCGCAACATTATCCCCAAGGCGTGCCTTTGCAAGCTCCTTTCGGTATACGCTCATCGGTATCAGTTGCTCCCTTTGTGTTACTCCGTGCATTACTTCTCCTCTCTGTGCCGCCCTTTTATGCAGGTATTCCAGAATCTGCATCCCGGATCACAAGGTTTGTCCTTGCTGCCATAATCACAGATTCTTCCGCTGCCATAATACGTGGCTGGCCGCTTAAATTTCTTGTAGGCTTCTGGATTCATATGTTCTTGTTTTGAATCCTCAAAACTGTTGATCTCTCCGATCAGTTTTATGTTTTCGCGCAAAAGGCGTTTTTCTTTGCTGGTTCTATGTATTTCTCTCACCTCTTTTGGTAATGGGGCGATTGCCGCCCCGGTGTCGGCAAGTTAAGAACATGGCTTTTGTGATAACTATAATTCCGCACTTGCAATGGTGGTTTCTTTTGCTTTCGCTGGTGTTTCAACCGTCCATCAGCTTCCGGATCATGTCCTCCTGATGCAGCTTTGCGATATGGTCCCGCACGCTTTCTTCCGGGAATGCGATCTGGTAGGTTCGCTCCTTGATCCGGTTCGTGATGCGGTCATCATACTGTAAAGTTTCCAAGGACTCATTGCTTGTAAAAATCGTCACTTTCCGGTTTATGTACCGTTCATTGATGATCTGGTACAGTTTGTCGTTGATCCATGCCGCCGGTGCTTCTACTCCGAAATCATCGATAATCAGCACATCCGCCGTACTAAGCGCATCCAGCAACCGACTCTCACTGTACTCCGCGTCCCGCCGCCATGTATTCTTGATTTCCTGCAGGATGGTCAGTGATACCGCAAATTTGACTGCGTAGCTTTTCATCAGCTCGTTTGCAATCCCGGCCGCAATCCTTGTTTTCCCACTGCCCTTTGTCCGGGACCAGATAAACAGTCCCATCCCCTGCTCCCTCTGGTTCTCAAAATCCCCGAGGTACGCTTTTATGATCCGGCAGGCATCCGACACTTTCTTCCTGCTGTCCCGCTCCCGGTACACATCCATCCGAAATGTTTTCAGTTCCATTCCCCTGAATGCTTCCGGGATATCCGCAAACCGCAGCCGCCGCAACATGATCGCACGCTCCCGGCACTTACACGGCACGGCTGTTTCAATACCGTCCTTTTCGGTCAGAATCCATTCGCTGCCCTTGCAGACGGGGCACACATCAGAACCCTTCGAAACATCCGGAACATCCGCGTTCTTCAAGCAGTTCGTTGAGCGATTTTTCACGCGCTCCAGTATTCCGTTGATCATGTTTTTCATCTGCTGGTCCATCATCCACTCCTTCCAGGTATTGCATAAACAGGTTTTCTTTTAAAAAGTTCTCCGGGTTCTTGATGTACCGGGCTGGTGTCTTTTTCCGCTGGCAGGCAATAGCATAATTCTCTGCCGCTGCAATCAGGCCAGCTTCCGACACTCCGGCATCAACCGCATTGCAGTATTCCGTCTCTGCCAGATAACCAATGCAGGTTTTCGGATAGGCTGCGGCAAAATCTGCAAACCGTTCCACGGGGGATATAGGGGGTGTGTTTCTTTCCTTCTTCCCTTCTTTCTTTTCTTCTATTGTTGTCGTTTGAATGTCGTTAGAATGTCGGTTGCCTGTCGGTTGCCTGTCATTTTGCTTGTCGGTTGTCTGGTACAAATCGTACTTAACCACTGTAAATACAGTAAATTTGTTTGTCGTTTTGCTTGTCACTTCGCCTGTCTTTTTCAGATGTGAAATTGCGGTGCGGATTTCGCGCTCCGTAAGCCCTGTTTCGCCCGACAGCTTCCCGATGGATGAGACAAACGATCCACGTGGAACCGTTGTCCCTTTGAAATTTCCATCCTTCCAGTTGGCTTTCAGAAGCATATGGATAAACAGCCGGGTTGTATTGATATCTGTGTACCATTCCCATTCCAGTAGCCCGCGGCTCAGCTTTATGTAGTTGCCATCCAATCACTCCACCTCCCGAATCAGCACTTCTCGCCACCTTTCAAATGTCATTTTCATTCCGCCTTCACAACAATTCCATACACCTTATACATCTGCCGGAACCGGATCACTCCCATCTGGTGAGCAATCGTATGGTGCTCCCTGCACAGGCAGATCTTCTTATAACCCGAATCATCCACCTTCCGGCGGTTATTTCCCATACCGATTGCATCTTCATGATGGATTTCCCCATCCTTGCCGCAGATGGCACACTTTTTATGCATTAGGCAGTAATACAGATACCGCCCGATATCATCCGTCCGGTCAATCGCATTGTCTGAAAGTGGGATTCCCCACTCTAAAGCAAATTCCAAGATCGTATTGATAAACTCCCGCGCGGTATCCATCGAACAGTTAGAAAGGCTGAAATAAGGATCTCCTGTACGGATCATATGCTCATACTTCATCCGTTCCTTCATTTCTTCCGGTGGATAGCCTGTCCAGTCTGCAATATCCCGGATCGTTGCATATGCTTTCTTCCTCTGCTCCGCAGAGATATGCCGCCCATCATCAAAGCGGATCTCTGCATTCTTGATCTTCTTTCTCTGGAGCAGCCCCCCAAGTTTCATTCCCGGAACAGAAACAACAAGATCTGTTCCATCGCTGTTTTCCCGGTACTGCTTCACATCTACCATCGTATACATCAGTCATCACCATACTTCGATTTCAGACTGTTCAGCATTGTACCAACATCTTCTGCTGATAAACTGTCCCAAGTCTTTCCGTTGCTCGTGATCCAGTATTCAAGATTCACCTTATGTTTGATGCACAGGTCTTTCAGTATCTTAATATTTGCCGGGCTCGGCTTCTCCTCATTCCTCGGAATGATGTTGTTAAACGGCTGCATTTCTTCTTTGAGCCACAGGTTAAATCCAAGCCCCGTATGAATTGCCACACACTTTACAAAGGACCGGCACATACTGTTCCATACCCTCTGCTGGCTCATGGAATTATCCTTGACCGGATTGGAGCCATTCATCACCGGTGACTGCATTTCATACTCATTTTCATCAATAACGACATGTATCCGTGTCTCATAGCATCGGTTTGTATTTCCTTTGCTATCTGTGAAATCTTTTGAAACCATGCGCAAAGAGCTTCCCGTTCCCTCATCCGGAATCGGCACCCAGTAAACTTTCTTTGCACCATTCTCATGCAGCAGATCAATACATTTTGCCCAATTGAGATACGTCATTCCATCCCGTTCCTGGCAATATGGAGTTACGTCAATTTTGCGCATTTCTTCCCACGATTTAAGTGCCATACATCATATCCTCCAACTTCATTTCCATCTGTCCATCCCTGCCACTTCTATATGCTGCAAGGATGTTTTTATTGTTCTCCTTTTTCTTTTCCAGGCAGTCACATGATTCACCCGGATCAAGATGTGCCCCACAATAGGGGCAGGGTCTGTAATACATCACACCACCTTCCGGAAGCATGAAACCATACAATCTTCACAGTAGATTTCTCCGCCAACGTCATAACAATAATCATCCTGAATATGATCACCGCAGCAGACACACACCGGCCATTGTTCCAGCCATTTGTCCTGCTCATCCTCATGCATCCGGAAGAAATCATAATTATCCGGGATCGTTTCCATTGTCGGCTCCTTCCTGCAGCAGATCATAGATTGCCTTTGCTTCACCTTTTTGCAGCAGATCATAGATCCAGTCCGCTGTCTCATCATCCTGTCCGTCTATCAGTGCCGCATAGATCTGCTCCATCGGCTCGTCCATAAGCGGACACGCTGCTTCGGTGTAAATAAATGATCCTGCATTGTTCAGAATCTTTTCTGCGTCCTTGCAGTGCAAATACGCACTTACAAGCGATTCGATTTGACGTAAATTCATATTTTTCACTTGCACATTAAATATATTTCTTGTAAAATAAAGGCATAGCATTTTTAATGCTTATTTTTCTTTTGTTTCCCGAGAGAAACACCCCCCCAATTAGATGGAATCATTGCTTTGGTCGGCTGACTCCATCTTTTTTATTTCCACATCCAACACTTCCTTGAAATCCCCATCATTTTTCTTTTCCTTTCGCGAGTACGTGAGATTCGAAGCTTTATTCGGATATTGCGGATACATACGCTTTATTCCACTGATGTGCATTTTTCTCCTTTCAACTAGCTTTCCGTAGCTGCTGTATGCGACGCTCGGTTTCCTTCCGCTCTCTTTCCACTCTCTCGAGTGTGTATGCCACATGTGCGATCACCGCGCCAGCAATTACCATTCCTGCGGCAATTATCCAGCCAACTCCTTCCGAGTCCATCGCAGTTGCACCAAACATCATAATTGCGACTCCTATTTCAAAAGCTCTTTGTTTTATGTTTTCTCCTTTATAGCTTGTCCGCACAGCCACCACAGTGGCTACTCTACGCGCTTATAACCTGCGCCAAGCGCAAACTTGTCACACAACTCATCAATTTTGTTCTGAGGTATATCCTTGGGATCAATTTGTTTCCATTCACCGGTTTTAGAATCGATCACAAAGGTTCTGTATGTAGCTTTCTTGGGATATCTTGCCATAAGCCCACCTCCTGTTAATAGGTTATTAACTGTGCCTGTACGCGGTTCTTAATTTTCTGAATCTTCCATTTGTGATATAATCTCCTTACAGGACGTTGCCGCGTCCGAGTATTATGAAAGGAAATTTTCATATGAATAATTTTATTGAACCAATTACCATTCGTAATTATGACTTGGCTGACTGGAAATACGAAAAAATTCTTGAGCAAATTCATAATTTTGAAGCATCCCTTGATGATGATCATGAAATTGCGCTCCGTTTAACTTCATTCGGGACATCAGTCACCATGATTGTCACAAGTCTCGGTTATCAAAACCCTGATATCCTCTATTTTTATGGTTTAGTAAATGGAAAAAAGTCCCAATTAATTCAGCACGCCAGCCAACTCAATTTCTTACTCACATCTGTTGAACGTGAAGATAAAACTAAACCCGCAAGAAGAATAGGTTTTGCTAATCCCAATGATGCTTCGGACCAGCTTTAGAAAGCAATTTTTGTCTTTCTAGCCGGAAATCACAAATGGCATCTACTTTTTTCTGCTGGCTTTGAACTTGCTTTTCAAGGTCAGCAATTCTTTTTTCAAGCACCTTCCATCTTTTTCTTGAAATCCACACTCTCTCATCTCCTTTCCGTTATTAAAAATCAAGCCACATATTCACTCTCTATCAGTGGTAAAATACCTTCTTGCTTAAGAAGATCATAAAGGAACAGCCTTCCCTTCTGCGTCCAATACGCATGTTCTTTCGAATGCTGCACTCCATTTCCATCTGCATAATTGTGCGTTTTTGCTTTCAAATACCCCTGTCCCTGATATTTGGAATACAGTACCCATATATCTCCCTGTTTATATTGGATTCCCATATCGTGAAGCATAGAATTAAACTTTTTTGCTGACATGCCATAATCTTTAGCAATAACAGTTGTCGCAATAAGGTCTTTACACTGGAGAATCAGATCGTAATATGATGCTTTAGGCTCTAACTGTTCAATAACCTTCTGCTGTTCCACAACCTGCCCACCAAGAAATTTACATCTGTCCTTTAAACTACTGATTGTCTGATCTGCCATCTTTAACGCTCTAGCAAATACCTGTTCCGGTGTATTCCATGCCTTCTCTAAATCGATAAGGTACTGACGCACGACTTTGCCTTCTGGTGTTCTCTGTATCATGCAAATCTGCTTTGCCATATCTACGGAAATTTCGTAATCTGTTGATGGTCTACCACCATTCTCAGTTTTACTCATTTTTGAGTAAAAGTCTGTTCCCTCTACAAATCCATATTCTGTCATACGTGGGAACCAATCGTTAAATCTTGTTCCAATATTCAATTTTTCGTGCAACTCTCTTGCTGACACCGTCTGTGTGTCCATGTCGATGTTAATTAAATCACCCATTTTGCTCGCCTTTCCCTGTAAGAATCCTTACCATCTCAGCAGCTTCTTTGCTATTTTGGAGAATGTACCCCTTAAACTCACTGCTATCTGATGCAACCAACTGAATAAGCAGTGATGCTTTTTTAAGACCTTCCTGTCTTCCACACTCATATCCAATTCGATATGCTTCTCTTTCCTGCTGTGTCATAAATCTTGATTTGTTCATATTCCCGCCCTTCGGTTTAATTTTTTTAAACCTTTTGATTAAAAAAATATAAGCCAATCTTCCCTTCTGGAATATCGAGCATCTTTGAAATTTTGACAATGTCATCAGATGTAAACCTTACTTTATTATTCATTTTCAGTGAAAAAGTATTTTCTGATGTTCCAAAAACCCTTACAAATGCAGACTGACTACCATATTTTTCAATAATCTTTCCTCTCAATTTGCTGTAATCAAATGCCATTTACTAACTCCTTCCTACATATTTTGTTTCAATTTTTTAAACTATATAAAGTTTAACATTTTGAAACTTTTCTGTCAATATATTTTTTGAAACTTTTTAAACTTTTTTATTGACGCTTTTAAACTTTCCTATTATAATACAAGAAAAAGGAGGTTGTTATTATGTCTCAACCAATTGCAGAATTAAAAGATAGATTAAAACAAGCATTAGTAATTCGTAATATAAAACCAATTGAACTATCCGAAGCAACAAAGATTCCGAAATCCGCAATAAGTCAATACATGTCTGGTTATACAAAACCAAAACAAGATAGGATTTTTTCTATTTGTAAAGTTTTGCGAATAAATGAAGCATGGTTACTTGGCTATGATGTTCCTATGGAAAAAAATGAGATATCTACTAATTCAATCAATAATGATATTGATTTAACAATTATTCAACGAGAACGCAGCAAAATGTCTGATAAAGAAAAAACAAAACTAATGAATATTCTTAAAGCAAACTTTGATGACTACAATTGGGAGGAAGATGACTCTGGAAATATCGAGTAATAGAAGGAACGAGATAAAAAATATAGTTTATTCTGCTCTATTACACAGCAACCAATTATCCATACCTGTAAAAATTGGCACAATTATCCGTTCTTATTCTAATATTAAAATGATAACTTATAGTAGTCAGGTGAGAAAACACGGGATATCCTATGAAGAACTTATCATCAGTGCAGAAACCAAAGATTCTTATGTCGTTTATTGTCACTCAAAAAATAAATACTGTATCTATTATAACGATCTAGATCTAAACATCACGTCATGTAACCGAGTACGTTGGAATTTAGCTCATGAACTAGGTCATGTACTTTTAAAGCACCACAAGTTATGCTCAAAAGAGAAATTGTTACGCGGTGATTCTTTTTAGAAAATATTGATGATTACAACTATAAAATTGCCGAACTTGAAGCTGATTACTTCGCTCAGCTACTTCTTGTCCCACATGCTGCTCTCCTTGGTTTTAAAATAATGAATCAAAAACAACTAAAGGATATATGCCAAATTTCGGATAAAGCAGCAAAACGTCGTTATTATGAATTTGTAGAATGGAAATCTCATGTTGATTCACAAGACGAATATGATAAACGAATTTTTCATTTATATTATAATTTTATATACAAACGTAAATGTAAACACTGCGGTGCTGGCATAATTCAAAAATGTGGAAAATACTGCCCTATATGTGGGCAAAAAAATATTTTACAATGGGGAGATGGTGATAATATGAAATACTCTTTATTAGAAGCCTACGAAAATGGAAAATTAAAAGAATGTCCTACCTGTCACAATGAAATAACAAATATTGAAGGGGATTTCTGCCAAATATGTGGAAACAACTTGGTAAACAGATGTATAAATGACGAATGTTCAAATACATCTCCACTGCCATCCAATGCAAGATACTGTCCTCAATGTGGCTGCCAAAGTTCTTTTTATGATTCCCACTTGTTAAAGGCATGGGATTATAAAGAACCCTCTTTCATTTCCGATGGATTGATGAGTGTCCCTGATCCAGAGAAACCTCCTTTCCCTGAAATTGATGAGGAACTACCTTTTAATTAATCAACGTTTCCTCAACTTTACTACACCTATAATCAAATTGCACGGAGGTTATTTTGAATCCATTTCAAACAATTTTAAAAAAATTTTTAAGAAACAATAACAGCTTAAGAAATCAACATTCAAGCTATAATATTTCACCCAAAAACAAGGCTAACAATGCAGAAAATTCCTTTAACATGAAAATTGTGTCTAGCACAGTGCCTCCACAAAATAATTATAATATATTAAACGATATGGAAACACAGTTTTTTCAGCAATTTTCTGAACAACTTATTTCTGCAAATTTATCCCCTTCTTGTGTCAAATTAACCAGATTATCCAGCGGAGGGTTCAATGTTGATTATTCAGGGATATGTTATGTTGGAAAAATAAATCTTTATAAATCGCCTACCAAATATGCGATAATAAAACCAGGAAATAAACGTGCCACAAAAGTTTTCGATTTCCTAGAGGATGCAAATGAATTTGTGGACTCACACGCTGAATATGAAATTCAAACACGAAATACTGAGCCTTCGATATATATGCAATACCTAAAGGGACTATCTACCATTAAAGAATTAAACAATACTTCCCTAAACGAATGTATTGATCATATTCCAGATTGGATAAGATATATTAAATATTGCATGCGCAATTGATGAAAAACAATACAAGTACCTTGACAATATAATACACTTACCCGGGAAGCCGAGGAACGGTTGCATCTACTCCGAGCCTGTGAAGGGGGATGATGCCGATGGTTACATATTCTGATCTATTCACATTTGTGATAATGATATGTGCTATTGTTACACTAGTTTGTAATTTCAGACATAAAAAATAACCGTCCAGCTCCTGAGAAAAGTTGACGGTTATTTTCCATTGATTTTTCGCCGGAGTAGATAGCTGACACCTATCTATCGGCTTTCCTGTTAAGTGTATTATATGTTACATTTACACTTTTGTCAAACTAAATACCGCCCTGCTCTACCAAAGCAAGGCGGCAAGCTCCCGAATGATACAGAAGCCCTAGACAAGCATATTGTATCATTCTCGGAGCAGCTACGCAAGCGGAACACCCGTTCCACGCTGGCTGTTATTTTTGTACCCAAAAACATACACTATAGAGAAAGAGGTGTAATATGCCATGAAAGAAACCCTATCTGAACGCAAAACCGGCGCGATCTACATCCGTGTATCCACCGACAAGCAGGAAGAACTTTCCCCGGATGCGCAGCTTCGTCTGCTGATGGATTATGCGAAAACCAACCACACCGATATCCCCATGGAATATATTTTTCAGGATAACGGGATCTCCGGTCGGAAAGCAAACAAACGTCCTGCATTTCAACAGATGATTGCGCTGGCGAAGTCCAAAGAGCACCCGATCGATACGATCATCGTGTGGAAATTCTCCCGTTTTGCCCGGAATCAGGAGGAATCCATTGTGTACAAATCACTCCTGAAAAAGAACAACGTCGATGTGGTGAGCGTGTCCGAGCCACTTATCGACGGACCGTTTGGCTCCCTGATCGAGCGGATCATCGAGTGGATGGACGAATACTACTCCATCCGCCTCTCCGGGGAAGTGATGCGCGGCATGACACAAAATGCGCTGCGTGGACATTATCAAGGGGATGCCCCGATCGGCTACCAGTCCCCGGGCAATAAAAAACCTCCGGAAAAAGATCCGAAAACCGTACAGATCCCGATCATGATGAAAGATCTACTGCTCTCCGGTTCTTCCCTGCTGCAGATTGCACGAAAGCTCAACGAACAGGGCTATCGCACGAAACATGGAAACCTCTGGGATGCCCGCGGCGTGCGCTATGTACTAGAAAATCCGTTTTATGCCGGTATCTCCCGGTGGAACTATACGGATCGGGGGCGACAACTAAAACCGGCAGATGAAGTTATATACACCAAAGGCAACTGGGAACCTTTGTGGGATAAAGCCACACTGGAAGAAATCAAAAAACACCTTGCCATGAATATGCGAAAGACCAAATCCAGAGATGTATCTGCAGCCAAACACTGGCTAAGTGGACTCCTGATCTGTTCGTCTTGTGGTGGTACACTGGCATATTCCGGTACAAAAAACAGCAGAGGTTTCCAATGTTGGAAATACGCGAAGGGATTTTGCAATGAATCGCACTACATAGGCATCCACCCTATTGAAAAAATGGTAATCGAATATCTGGAAAGCATCCTGCACTCTCCTGCAATCGTTTATACGGTAATCTCCTCTGCCTCCGCTGATGCAGACTCCAAACTTGCGGATCTTGAAAAACAGTTACAAAAAGTGGAAAATAAAGAAAAGCGGATCAAAGCCGCCTATTTGAATGAGATTGACTCATTAGAGGAATACAAAGCGAACAAAGCCGCGCTCTTAAAAGAACGTGCAGCCATTGAAAAAAATATCAAACTGCTGACGATTTCAAACACCGACATGTCTAAAGAAGAAATGGACAAAAAAATGAAGCAGAACATTTCTGCTCTGCTTACAGTCTTACAGGATGATTCCGCAGATTATGTCCAGAAAGGAAACATGATGCGGAATGTCGTTGACCACATCGTGTTTGACCGCGGAAACACAAGTCTCGATATGTTCCTAAAGCTTGTAATTTAGCGGGTTTCAAGGCATTATAGGGTATTACAATACGGTGGTCCCGATGGCGAAATGGGAGCTTCCATGCGCTATCTGGCCCAGCGGTTTTCTTTTGCAAATCCGCGGATTGCCGGTGTACTTACTGACATCGGAACCGAGGAACTTGCTCACCTCGAAATGATTGGTGCGATTGTCCGCCAGCTGACACGCGGACTTTCCGCCAAAGAACTGGAAGCTTCCGGATTTGCACCATATTATATTGATCACACCGCAGGTGTCTGGCCACAGGCTGCGGGTGGAGTTCCATTTTCCGCTACCGAATTTCAGTCAAGCGGTGATGCCATTGCTGATCTGGTGGAAGATATGGCAGCAGAACAAAAAGCAAGAAAAACGTATGACAATATACTGCGTCTGGCAAAAGATCAGGAAGTTGCTGATCCAATCCGCTTTTTGCGCGAGCGTGAAATTGTGCATTTCCAGCGTTTTGGCGAGGCTCTTCGTCTGCTGCAGGAAGAACTGGACAGCAAAAACTACTATGCTTTCAATCCCAATTTTGACTGTATGCAAAACACTACACGATAGGACAAAAGATAGCCGCCCCTTTCACACTGGGCGGCTATCTCAAAAAAAAACGCAATAAATCACTATTATTTTTACTTAAATACCGGATTCATCGCCTCAATCTTGCGGATGATCTGCTCCAGCTGATAAGCATTGTTTCCGAGCTTGCTCATATTTTTGAGAGCCTCACCCTTCATCTCATGGATACTTCCCACACTGTACTCCATACGTGCCCGCAGTTTCTGCCGCCTTGTCAGCAGTTCATGCTTCAGCTCTACCATCTCCCGGCTGTCGACCAGCGCATTTGCATGTGTCAGCCATACACGGGTATCATACATCCGCAGCCGTGTCAGATACTGCAGAAGATTCTGCGTATAATAATCCAGATCATCACTGGTTTTACGGAATGTTTCCTTTTCCCGCGCTTCCTCCTGATACTGTCCATATAAAAATTCCAGTTCTTTCGCATTGCGGACATGATATTTTTCACAGATGAAATCCACCGCGTTTTTCGTATTGACATAGCGGATCTTTACCCGGTTCTCCAAAGTAATCGCCTGATTGCGGTTGACATCCGCCTGACGGATCTCTCTTGTGGAATCCTGATAACGGATCAAAATAAACGCGCCCGCTCCCACAGCTGCAAATCCCATAATGGTGAAAACCAGCTGCAGATCCCTGTTCAGATACCAGGAAAGTATTCCCACAAAAGCAAACAACGTAATAAATACAGCTAACAGATAGCATGCTGCGGTACGGGTTACTTTCTGTACCTTTGCGGAATCTGACCGCTGCATGGACCATTCCAGTTTTTTTCCTTCCAGATATGCCATATTTCTCTTGATCGCATCCAGATCTGCCTCATTGGCTTTCAGCCGGCGGATCACTCCCGGAAGATTCTCTTCTTCCTCCTGCATCTGCGCAAACTGCGTATCTGTCAGCCGGCGTTTGGTTTTCAGGAAATCGGTTCTTTGCTTTTCCAGCTTTGCAACCTGTGTGGCGCACTCAAGAATCGGTTTACGCTCTGCGTCCGTCAGGTCTTCGAGAATCTGAATATCTGTCAGATAATTTGTCACCAGCTGATATTCCGATTTACTGTCTTCAATATCCTTAGACGCCTGAATCATCTGCTTACACAAATCCACTACATATTTCTTTGCCTGCGCCGCGTCCGACAGATTCAATTCTTTTACAATGTTTTTTGTCTCAAGTTTTGCATACTCGCTCTGATCATATTGTGAGAAACTTCCTGTCTCACTTTCTTTATTCTTTTTTCTATGAAATAAATTTGAAAAAATCATATGTTATACCTTGCAGCTCCTTCGATAATCTTTCTTCCACTGAACAATCACATCCATTACTTCTTTCCTTGCCTTCACCTTTTGGGCACCCCCGGTCCGCTGCGCCAATTCTTCCAGATGGGCTTCAAACTGTTCGAGTTTTTCGCTCTTACATGCGATGGAAATTTCATTTCTGATTTCCTGCTGATTTTTCTCCTCCACCTGATATCTTTTTGCAATTTCCGCAAACGCTTCCTCATCATGCCGGCAGCGGCAGCACATCAGGCACTCCCGGAGAGATTCCTTTTGTTTATTCAATGCATATGCCTTCTCAAAGCAGCGCCCTGCCTCTTCAAACAAAAAGAGACGTGCATACGCCGTTCCGAGGTTATGCCAGAGATTTCCCCGCAGAACCTCACTGGTTTCCTTCATATCTGCTTCGTCTAACAGATGTTTATACCGGTAAATAGCTGCCAGATATTTTTCCTTCTCCATCAGCTGGTCTGCCCGGATCTTGTCACGCTCAAAATCCGACTTCTGTTCCATCTGCCGGACCGCAAAAACGATCTCCTGCATTTCTTTCATGGTACAGTATGCCGTATCCTGCAATATGGCAAAAACAAAATCGGACAATTTTCCTTCCGTGCGGATATTCTCCCTGAGTTTTTGTGCGAGTTCGACACGATGCATCTGTTTTTCCACCCATGTACATAAACTCTCGCACATGAAGGAATGATCTAAAAGATACACATTTCCGGAAATATAATAGCTGAGTTCTTCCATGGAATATATGTTTATCCCGGTTTCCTCTATATAATAGGGCAGAGCCGCAATTGTTTCATGACAAAGTAATAATTCACCCATACGTTTATCCCATCATTATGATACTTTTCCATGCCCGGCCGGTAGCCGGGAAAAATTCACCAAATCCCAGATCCCGGATTTCCACTTCAATCTTATCATTTGCCACCGGACTGGCCGTAATCCGGAGTCTTGTCGTGCGGTCCGGACGAACCGGAAGATCCTCAAGTTCCACCGTCTGTATCTGGGGAGTACTACTGCTTGGAAGCTGCTTTAAAAATTCCACCTGCGGCGTGCCGCTTAGGATCACCTCACATGTATTTTTTATCTCAAACCAGTTTTTCCCGGCACTGACAAGATTTAAAACCTTCTTTTTTTCTTTTTCCACGACACTTAAACTCAGATTAAATTTCATCTCGTTTTCGCCCATGTAAATGAATGGCCAGTTTTCTCCCATTTCACGGATGCGCGCCATATAGCATGCCCCTTTGGAAAAAAGATTCTGTCCCAAAAACGCGCGCCGTCCCCGGCAGAGAACTGCCAGTGACTGTTTCATCCATTCTCCGTCAAACCCGTCCCCGACCAGATAAACCGAAGATACCGAACGGTTTGCAAAACAGTTAGTCAGAAGCCTTGCAAACGCCTCATCTTTCTCCTCTCCCAGTTCCTGTGCCCCGGTTGCGTGAATTGTGATCATCTGCGGCTTCGTATGCATATCCCTCAAAAGGTCATAGGAACTGACGGCATTCTTCCCGCAAGAAAACAAAAACACATCGTGCATCCACAAAGATTTCTCCTGGTTCATGGCAAACGCATAGAAACTCTCTTTGTCATCGATCACCGCAAATGTTTCCTGCGACAATCCTAAAAGTTCTGCCACATGCCGGAAAATGCCGATCAACTCTTTCGTCAGGTGATCCACCGTCAGGACAATTCCGGTCACATGCGAAGTATTTCCCAGTTTCTGCGGCAGTTCAATCACTTTTTTAATAAACAGTGCCAGCAGATCTACTGCATCATAACTTTCTTTTGCAATGGTAATCACTTCCGATGCAGCGGCACGGCGAAGAAGGGAATCCACACAAATCACCTCACTGGTTTTTGCCATCCTTCCGGCATCTTCCCCATAATACCACATGCCGACATTTTTGCGTCGGGCAAGCAGCGTGGGAATCCGGTAATTTTCACTGCCGGCAATCGTGCTGACCGTCTCCGGTTCTTCCATATTCGGTTGCATATAACTTACCATGGCATACGAGTCGTTCAGTTCGATGCCAAGATAACAGATATTGGCTTCCATCTCTTCTCCCATCCTGCTTACAAAAGCTTAAATACTTTTTTCGTCACCTCATCATATCCTGCGTACTGTTTCATCGTCTGAAACATGGAAACTTCATCGGATAAAGTCTCTGAAATCAGCATCTGGTTGATCAGATTGTACCTGCTTTCATCTTTCTGTGCATAGATATCGTTACAGGTCAGACGATTGCTTTCCGTCGAGACGACCTTATTTTTATATTCTTCGGTGATGTAATACTGGATCTCCTCCCCGAAAAATACCACAAATGTTTCCACAAAAATACCGGCATAGACATTCGGCATATCCACTTCGTGAAACTGCTCCCCGTCCTCATCCCGGCTGTAGTGCAGCACGACATGTTTCTTGGGGTTTGTCCGGTGTTCCACATAAATTTTGTCATACAAATGATATTTCTGTACCAGCCGCCGGTCCAGTCTTTTATAAAATGAAAAATTCATATTTCTTCCGGTGAACTCTGCCAGCAGCACATCTGCGGCTTCATACTGTGCCTCCTGCAGAGAGGACATCCCGGAAAACGATTTGAGCAGGGCAAGTTTACAGGCATCATTTAGTTTCTTTCCGCTCTGATACCGTCTCCGTATTATGGCAAGGATTTGTTGTGGCAGCGCGGCTTCTTTTACAAAATAGTTCTGCGCAAATACCGTAATGACCGCAAGAACAATCAGTTCCTGCCCACCGCTTTCATAATAATGCGCAAATACCTCCAGTGCCTGCAAAAGATCCATATCCGTATACAGCATCTGCTCAAGAATCCGTTCTTCCAGATCTCTTGTCCGAAGTTCAAAATCCTGTGCTGCTCTCCATAAACGAAGCATGGTCTCAACCGGTCCGGAATAAAAATCACTCAGATACTGCAGAATCCTGTCATTGTATTTTTTGTTTAAAAACGCACTTGTACACAAAAGCAGCAGTTCCTCGTCCTGCTCCCTCTCTTCCATCGCATCCAGCAGATAGGTGGCAACTGCAACCTTTGCCGATGATCCGATCTGATCCAGCCCATATTCCTGCATCTGTTCATACAACCGGTCATACATCCGCCAGTCTGCAAGGGATTCCATCATATACTGACGCACCGCCTGCGGCATCTGCTCATAATCTGCCTGTTCCAGATATTGTTCCACCAGGGGTTTTTGCTCTTTTTTCTGATAATAACGCACAATCTCCCTGGAAAAATACGACTGGTATTCCGTATCCAGCTCCTGTGCAAACAGCACTCTCCGGAAAAATTTTTCCTCTTTGGCATCAAACATATGATGATCCGGCTTTTCCCCAAAATGGGAAACAATATACGGAAGTTCCTCCGGTGCCAGTGCCGTACATTTCTCCAGATACGATCCGGCATCCATCAGGGAATCCAGCCGGTACGGGACACTGTGGATATATCTTTGGCCTTTCCCATCTTCAAACAAAATGGCATATTCCCTGCAGAAAAGGGACACGTAGGCACATCCGTTTACAATCGGAACGATCTGCGGATCTTTCATCTGCTTCTGGTATACAATCGCGCGGACCATATGCGGCTGCATAATTACCAGCTTATGCGCAAACAGAATATTGGAAAGACATTTTGCAAGTTCTTCATTCACCAGCCCCAGTTCGAGCATGTCCTCATAAACCACCGCCAGATTATCGTCCACATGTTCCTGCTCGATCTGTTCCATGGCAAAACGGCTCATCACCCGGCGATACTGTTCATAAATTTCCGGTTCGCTTTCCTTTGACGCAATGATATTGTTGTAAAGAATTGCCATCTTCCGATAGGGAAGATTACTGTCATACTGAAAGTACATCCGGATAATTTTGGGAACCGATGCAATCTCCCGTTCATCCAGTGACATCAGATAAGCCTCGTATAATCCGGTAATCCGAAGTTCAAGCCCGATTCCCTTTTCATACCAGTGGTGAAATTTTGTATCAAACTGCTGGGTTCTTATCAGGTAACTGCAGATCTGTCCCACATATTCCGGTTTTTCCTCTGTCCCGTAAGCTGCCTGCATCAGTTCAAAATGAACCGGATGAAATCCCTGATTCATTTCCACCACTTCAAAAATCTGTGCTGCCAGTTCCTTCGTCAGAACCTGATGACGGATTGCCCAGCGCAGAATCCGCACTTCAAATCTTCCCAGTTTTGTGAGCAGATACGGGTCATGGCTGATCAGATCGTATGCCTCCAGATACAGGTACGGGGAAACACAGCCACTCATCACCCAGTGCGCAATTGCACGCAGTTTGTGCGCACTGTTGTTGTAATATTCCTCTTCCAGAAACGAAAGAATCCAGAATAACAAAGCAGAATCCGGATTTTCATGAAAAATCATTTCAATCTCATGCGTCATGCGGTCCACATATGCCGGTTCCCGTTCCAGAAGTGTCATAATATAAAGATAATACCCCCACTCCGGTGTATGGTGATCGGGCCATTCCCGTTTAAATTCCTCAAGAATCCACTCCGCTTCCTGTTTCTGGTGATTGATCACCAGTGCCTGTGCTTTCATCAGCGGATACATCACCTGATCCGGAAGCATGGCATGCAGCTGGTTTAAACGTTCTACCGACTCATTTGCCCACACACCTGTCACAATTTTTTTCAGGCGGAATGCCTCATACAGTTCTACCAGCCCGGACTGACATTCCCTGATTTTGGCATGTTCTTTTTGTTCTTTGGACTTTTGTTTTTCCCCTTTGTGCGCATAAATCTCCAGAACCTTTGTCTCATATACCGAGGAAAAAGTAATTTTGGCATAATTGTTTCCGGCATGCATCCGGTCATAGTCCACGATGTATTTCAGGACAAACGTACTCCCCAGAAAATCCTCCGAAGTAATCTGCGTCTGTGCCGGCTGTACAAACGCGGCATCGGAGGTGATGGCAAGTTCCAAATATCCCCATTCGCTCTTTTTGATTTCGATCTTCTGCTGCTGGCTTTCGGTAAGCGCATCAAACCGGCAGTCTGTCTCAGAAATTGTAAAATGGATCTGTTCTTTTCTGCCGGCTGCCACCAAAAATTCTTCCAGATTCTGCGACGATGGTTTTGCCGCAAGAATCCCCTGATAGTACATCTTTTCTTTTGTCTCTTTTGCTTTTAGAATATTGGGAAAACTCTTGTGATAAAAGAGCTGATATGCTTCCTGCCAGTTTTCCTTTGCAAGTGCCGTAAAATCCGAAAGACTGCGAATCGCACCTGTGGCAGTCTGCGCATATAAACGGGATATGGATACACAAAAAGAAAGGCTGTGTACACTCTGATTGCAAAGAATCACAAACGCACCCTTTTCCTCCTGCCCCTCAACGAGACCCTTACTATGAAACTGATACCGAATCCGTATATTTTCGCCTTCAAACTGGGGAGTCAGGCACTCCATCCTTGGGTGGGTGGAGTAGACAATGCCCCGCACCGGAATATGGTTTTCACTGGTAATTTCAAATTCCCCGGTATATTCCTGTCCTTCTGTAACCGTAAGAAACAGTTCCTCGTCCGAAATAGAAAGCGAAGGCTGATCCGATTCGAATTTTCCTGCGGCTATCTGCCTGATTCTCTTCTGCACATCCACACCTGCTTTTCTACTAGTATGTCTTTTATTATATACGATTCCTTATATGCATGCAAGAACCAGCCCCACTTTTACGCCCTCGAAAAACGGGCATGGATCATGCGGCATCTCGCAGAAATCCACTCAACAATCAGGCTCAGATACCGAAGAACCGGTTCCGTAATAATTGCAAAAATTACCATCAGCATTTCACACTGTTTGGAAATTTCCGTAATTCCGAAAAAACTTCTGCCAAACAGCATGCAAAGAATCCATCCTGCAATCACACCAACCAGCATTACAATATGTCCGGTATTCATCGGTCTTGCAATGCGGTGCAGAATCATAAAACCAACGATTGCAACCAGAATGGTACATGATGTAGACAGACAATCCAGATCTACCTGAAATTCCCGGCAGAAAATCACCAGACCACTTACTACGATAAAATCCGTCAGTCCTGCCGGAAGTGCCCGCACAAGTACGTTTGTCAGGAAATGTCCGCGGATCAGCTCCTTATTCGGCTCCAGTGCCAGAACAAACGACGGAATACCAATCGTAAACATACTGATCAGCGATACCTGTGATGGTTCCAGTGGATAATCCAGCATCAGAATCACGGAGAAAATAGCAAGCAGCATGGAGAAAATATTTTTTACAATATACAATGCGGCGGTCCGCTCAATGTTATTTACCACACGGCGTCCCTCTGCGACCACCGATGGCATTCTGGAAAAATCGGAATCTAAAAGTACCAGCTGTGCCACATTAGAAGCGGCTTCGCTGCCGGAGGCCATCGCCACGCTGCAGTCTGCATCTTTAAGTGCCAGCACATCATTTACACCATCTCCGGTCATGGCAACCGTTTTTTTATGTTCTTTCAGTGCCTGTACCAGCATCCGCTTCTGGCTCGGGGTCACACGGCCGAATACCGTATATTCTTCCACCGCGCGATAATAATCTTCTTTTTCTTTCAGAGTCGATGCATCGACAAAACGCTCCGCACCCACAATCCCCGCCTCTGCCGCAATGACGGAAACCGTCAGCGGATTGTCACCGGAAATCACCTTGATATCAACATCATTTTCCGCAAAATAAGTAAAGGTTTCCTTTGCCCCTTTGCGGATCGGATTGGCAAGCATCACAAAACAAAGCGGAAGTACCGGCTCTGTCAGCGGTTTCCGGTCAAGCGTCCCTTCATATTGCGCAAATACAAGCACACGGTAGCCTTTGCTGCTGTAGATGGCAATCTGTTCCTGATACTGGGCAAACTGCCCCCGCAGAACAAATTCCGGTGCTCCGATCACATAAGATTTTCCATCGTTCATCACGGCTCCGGAATACTTCGTTTCCGAAGAAAACGAATACACTTCCCTTGCCCGCATACCACTTCCGTTTGAGAAATGCGCTTTGAGTGCTTCCATCGTCGCATTGTCTTTTTCCTGCGCTGCCACAAAATCTGCCAGCAGCTGGGAAATTTCCAGCTGATCTGCCCCATCCAGAACAGAAAAATCATAGACATGCATCCCCGGCTCGGTGATCGTGCCTGTTTTATCTACACAAAGAACATTGACTCTCGCCAGCGTCTCAATACATTTCATATCGTGGATCAATACCTTCTTCTGTGCCAGCCGCACGGAACTAACCGCAAGTGCCACACTTGTCAGCAGATACAGTCCCTCCGGAATCATTCCGATGATAGCCGCCACCATACCGGTGATACTGTCATGAAACGTTCCCTCATTGTAAATAAACGACTGCACGAACAGGGCAATCCCGATCGGGATGATAATAATTCCCATCACCATGATCAGATAATTCAGGGAACGGATCATTTCTGACTGCTCTCCCTTTTTGCTTTTCGTTGCCTGCAGGGTCAGCTTTGAAATATAAGAATCTTTTCCGACCTTCTCAAGACGTGCACATGCCTTTCCGGATACCACAAAACTTCCGGAAAGCAGGGAATCCCCCTCCCGTTTTTCAATTTCATCCGACTCTCCGGTGATCAGGGATTCGTTCACCTGCAGTTCTCCGGATACCACTTTCGCATCCGCCGGAATCTGGCTTCCCGCCGAAAATTCCACAATATCATCCAGCACCAGCTGATCTGCCGGAATCTCCTGCCGCTTTCCGTCACGGATTACAACTGCATGCGGTGCATTCAGAATGGATAATTTATCCAGCACCTTTTTGGAGTGTACCTCCTGGATAATACCAATACAGGTATTTGCCACAATAATCGGAAGAAACAGCATATCCGACCATGCACCCACAATAGCAAGCAAAACCGCAATCACAGCAAATACAAGATTAAAATATGTGCAGACATTTGAACGCACAATTTCCGAGACCGACAACGTGGAAGACTCTACTTTATAGTTGTTTTCTCCCTGTGCAAACCTTCTTTTTACCTGCTCTGCAGACAGCCCGGACTGTGGATCTGCTGCAATTCGTTCCATTCTGACTCTGTTTTCCTGTTCCATGATAATAATTCCATCCGCTTCCTATGTATTTTTTGTTAAATTTTCAGATAAAATTATTATAACCGATTCTTTCACAAAAGTTGTCCATTTTCCAAATATTTTTCAAACATTTAACAATTGTTTATAAATAATGCCGTAGCATGAGTTTCTGATCCCTGATCACCTATACCATTTTTACCACCCAGACGTTGCTTCGTACCATGCAGTATCCAATCACGACCTTGATCAGCTCCGTGGCCTGTACCAGAAAATAAACACTTACAATTCCAAGTCCCGTACCGTGTGCCAGCAAAAATGCAACCGGCACAACAACCACCCAGGTAAACACCGAATCAAATAAAAACGTAACCATCGTTTTTCCACCGGAACGAAGCGTAAAATACGACGCATGACTAAACGAACAAAACGGCATGATCAGCGCAGAAACGGCGATAAACTTTGTAGCCAGATCCTTAATTTCCGCTGTCGTATTGTAAATATCAGGGAAAAATCCCCCCACGAGAAACATGATTGCTGCCATAATCACACAGCAGAAGACACTGAAAACAATCATCTTGTTGTCTGCGTCTTTTGCCTTTTCCAGTTCTCCGGCTCCCAAATACTGTCCCACAACAATACTGATACACGCTCCCAACTGTATATAGACAATGTTAAACAAATTGGTAATCGTCGTGGCAATATTCAGCCCTGCCACCACATCAAGTCCGCGCACAGAATAGCACTGGGTCACGGTGGTCATGCCCGCCGCCCATAAAACCTCATTGAACATCAGGGGAAGCCCTTTGATCAGTATCGTTTTCAGTTCGCTCACCGGGATTCCAAATCCGCGATAAGCCCCTTCCAGATACCGGTTCTTCTCCCGGTTTCTATGTGCCCAGAAGACAACAATAACCGCTTCCACATACCGGGCAATCACAGTGGCAAGTGCCGCCCCTGTCACCCCAAGTTCCGGAAACGGTCCCACACCAAAAATCAACAGATAATCCAGCACTGCATTGGTTCCCACCGCCACAAAACTTGCCAGCATCGGAACAAGCGTCTGTCCCGTTTCTTTTATATTGGTGGCATATGCCTGGTTCACTGCAAACGGAACCAGTCCCACCAGCATAATCACCAGATACTGCTTTCCATATTGAAGTGCCACATCGGTTGCTCCATTTCCCGCAGTATCCGTCAGATACAGGGAAATCAGATCCGATCCCTTCGTAAGCAGCAGCAACATGGTAAGCCCTGACACAAGTAGCGTCGCATAAAGCTTAAAACGAAACGAATGCATATGTCCCCTGTGATCCCCATTGCCAAAATACTGCGCACCAAAAATACTTGCCGCCGACACCGCTCCAAAAATTGCCAGATTGTACACAAAAATCAGCTGGTTTACGATTGCAACACCGGACATCTGTTCCGTTCCCAGCTGTCCCACCATAATGTTGTCCAAAAAGCTGACCAGATTCGTGATGGCATTCTGCAGGATCATTGGCACTGCCAGCAATAAATAATGGCGGTAAAACGCACGATCCCCCATATACTTCTTTTTAAATTTTTTCCAATAACTCATTAAAAACCTCTTTCATATTATTTTTCAATCCTCTTTTCGAAATCCCTGGTTTAAAAATTCATTCCATTTCGCATTTGTATTCTCCCATTCATGCTTCTGCATAATCCGGTTCCGGTCACTTAGAATTGCCAGCATCTCGTCCACGATTTCCGCCATCGGAAGTTTCCTGTAATGTGACAAATAGCCAAGCATCCTCTGTGCCGTCCAGTCTGTGTTCAGATTCAGCGAAATCTGCTCACAAAACTCCTGTGGAAAGCCACGGTTCAGGAGGGTGTTATATAATTCCATTGATTTTTGTGTTCTGGGTTTCATGTCTTTTTGTATCCTCATCACCTGTACCAAAAACTCCGATAAAATCAATCGCATCTACATTAAACGGAGAACCTTCTATCATACCGTTTCTGTATAATTTTGAAGGTGAATAGTTGCCATTTGTCTTCCATGGATAAATCTGATGATCCTCTGACAAAAAGTCTATTGACTTCTTGTGCTGTTTCAGAACATCCATCGGTCCAACATTATGTGTTGTAAAACAGAGCTGTCCTTCTCCATATTCCATCAAATATTCCAACAATGCACACAAATAAACATCATGAAGGTTCGAATCAAATTCATCAATAAAAACAATTCCACCACGAACCATTTCTCTTACATAGACAAATAATTTAATCAGTTTTTTGATTCCGGTACTTTCAAATTCTGCATAAATCTTGTAGGAATCATACACCATAACCAAATCACACATCCAAAAATCGCCGTTTTCTTTTTTATCAATCTCTATACCCATCAGATCCGATTTAAAAATATGGAGAAATTCATATAATTTATTGATTGTTTCTATAAATTTATCAAGCCTTGTTTTTGCAATCATATTTCGGTTACTGAATATTACATTTATGTTTTCATTCTGTAACTCAAAAATATTACCTATCAACGAATACAATTTTGCATTTTGCGAATCAGCATCGTCACAAGAGAGAATGGTATTTTGTATCATGTATGGTTTATGATCATCTGACTCATCTAAATACACATGCAGCTTATGTCCAAATGAAAACAGCACACTGATAGCATTCATTATTATCCGTGCAACTTTATCCTCTCTATAAAAGAAATAATTATCGTCCCCTGAGCACAACATATTTACATAAATCAATGCACATGCAGATCCCGTGGTCAACAAATTCATCGTCTTATTTCTAATTTCAACCACAAAACCATTTTCTTCCTCCAAACCATACATAAAAATGATTTCACCATCACAAATTTCATAAATGATTTCCAGAGAACTGTTCTTTGATGTCGCATTTTTTTCTTTTAAACATTCGTGTGATATTGTAAATTTACCTGCCTTATTTTTAGACAAGGTGATTCCATACTGAAAAAGAAGCAACTGTGCACCACTCTTTGCGATAAACTCTGCTTCTATCGAAAGTTCCCCAACTTTCTTATTGACAATAGCATCCAAATGTTTCTGTGCAACCGGATTATTCAAATATCCTGTATCAATGATAAGATTGCGCAAAATTTCCACAGAAGTCACGATCCCCGATTTTCCAGACCCATTCATTCCATAAATTCCCTTAATATTATATTCCTGCGTATCCGGTTCCTTATTGATTGTTTTCTTATAAAAAGACAATGAAACCGTTTTATCCAATGTCTTGATTCCATTAACAGAATAATTTGTTAAATAGATATCCTTCATCCTGGTATCCCTCCATCTTTGCTTCCAATATAACACAAAAGGACAGAAAAATAAATACAAAATGTATTTTTCCATCCTTCGTAATCGTAATTTATTTCATTATCTCTCAATTTTACGTCAATTCAATTAAAAACATCTCGTACAGATCATCCTCTCCCTGCAACAGCGGCGAATTCTCGCCGCCTCCATTCGTGGAACGACGCATTGCTGCGTAAGAATCCTCACCGGCAGAGACCAGATCCATAGCGGAAAAGGTGCATCCATGCTCCTGTGCAATACGGCAGAATGCGGAAACCGGATTTTTCATTTCCCGCGTGGCTAACAACGCCTGCGCAAGTTCCGGATTGGATCGAGCCCTGGCTTTTAAATTTTCCAATTCATCATATATGTTCATCGTGTTTTCCTTTCTCATCCATCTGTAACCTTGTTATGTCACACATCTTTCTTACCTATTCTTTTAAACTCACAAAAAAACGCTCTTCTGCCGGTCAGATTACCTCTGCGCCAAATGGCATCAGGGATAACTTTGCAATTTTGAAAAACTGCTTTCCAAAGTATATTTCCTAATATGCTCATATCAATACTCCTTCTCTATCTCACCATTTATTCCATACATTTTCTTGAATTCGTCAAGATCCGCCTGACTTTTAATCAGCATAACCTCTTCGATCTTACCTGTATGGATGTCCTTAAAACCGGCAACCTGCTCACCGTTACAGATGCTTGCCTTAATTACCGGCTTCTTGTTTTCTTTATCATAAGTCTTTGTAACTGTCTTTCTCTTAAATAATCCCACTCTGAGCACCTTCTTTTGCTTTTGCCATCTGTATGAGTTTTTCAAAAGACTGAGCAAAGCGTACATCATCTTCCTCTGTACGCTTTCTTGGTCCCTTCATATGATTCTTATGCGAGCTGCGTCTTGCCTTCTTGTTAAGATGCCGCTCCATAAGCATCTGGTCAATATTTTCATTTGTGTACCACTTACCAGATTGGTGAATGGCATACGCCCCTTTTCCAAGTGCCATAGCAGCGACACCATAATCCTGAGATACTACGACATCCCCTTTATGACAAATGCTAATCAGCTTGTAATCTACAGCATCTGCTCCTGCACCAACTACGATCACTTCGCTATAGTCTGAATATAATACGTGATTCGTATCACACAGCAATGTGGCTGGAATACTATATTTCTTTGCTATTTCTTCTACAATACCTACTACAGGACACGCATCTGCATCTACAAATATCTGCATTTTCATAATTTCTTTTTCTGCCTTTCCAGTTCTTTTTGAATCCATGTCATAATTATATCTACAAGATAATCCTGCTGCACCTGACTCAGTTCCCTGCCCAACTGCATTTTGTGCCACTTCCGGATACACTCTCTGCAGCATGTTGCAGTTGCATGTTGGGCAATAAATACCGGATGCCCCCTCATAGGAGTCTGTTTGCCATCATTTGCTATAAATGCGGGAGCTTCTCTCTTTGCAATAAAGTCCTTTGCATGTTGTCTGATCGTATCAAGTCCCTTTTGGTTTATGTAATCTATGTCTTTCTGCTTCAAATGAAAGCTGCTTCGAAATTTGGAATTGTCCAGTCTCTCGAACAACTGCCTGTACCACTCGTCCTTTGTCATCAGAACTTCACTACTTCCGAATCATGCGTAAATGATGAAAATGTTGCTGTAGCATTTTTAAAATAAAATACCTCTGTGTTTCCATCGTCTGCTGAATACATCTTCTGTAATGATGGGTAAGCATCAAGCATCGACTGTCTGGCTTCTCTTCTGTCATCTTCCACAAGTTCTCCTGCTACACGGATCCACTCTCCATTTTTAAATGCACAGATTTCTACCTTTGGATTTGCATGAATCTGTTTTGATACCTCTTTCACCTTACCTGTCTGAATATAAAGTTTCCCCTCAAAAATGTGGGCTGTACCAAAAGGTCTGACTCTTGGCTGGTCTCCTTCTACGGTTGCTAAATAATATGTTTCTGCTTCTTTTAAGAATTTTTCTACTCGCTCCATGATAAAAACCTCCCTTGCTTTACTTAAATAGTAAGCGCATAGTTTTAGGGCGTACCCTATAAATGAAATCTGACACCCCGCGCTA
>OAWJ01000047.1_pt1 | contig 128206 bp, 129 predicted proteins | sample 1517021 | NCBI WGS metagenome assembly OAWJ01 (sample SAMEA2580121, study PRJEB22360) | human gut metagenome | biome: human gut; feature: human-associated habitat; material: faeces | place: Denmark | collected 2008/2010
GTGCTCATCCGCCGTGTGGCGGGGGGTGCTCGCATCTGCCCGCGGGTCGATGCAAGCATCGACCCCTGCAAAAGCGGCGGCTGCCCCGTAGGGGCCGGACATGTCCGGCCCTCAACCTTCCCGGCAGCACCCATTTACCGTAAGGCAGCGGGCCGGGCATGCCCGGCCCCTACAAAGATATTATTTAAAAAGAAGAAGGAGAACTGTCCTATGCGTATCACGGAACTGTTCACCGCGCAGTCCATCGCGCTGGATGTCGCTGCCCCGGATCAGGCCGCCATCCTTGACAAGCTCGTTGATCTGCAGGCGACCCACGGCAATATCACCGATAAGGACGCCTACAAAAAGGCCCTCTACGCCCGCGAGGCCGAGGCATCCACCTACGTGGACAACGGCATCACGGTGCCCCACGCACGCACAGCCTGTGTGACCCGCCCCAGCCTGGCGGCGCTGCGGCTGAGCACCCCGGTCCAGTACAACGCCGATGACGACGGCAAAACCGACCTGTTGTTTGCGATTGCCGCGCCGGAGAATGGCAGCCTGCACATTGACATGCTGGCCCGTATGATGCAGATGCTGATGAACGATGACTTCGTCGAAAAGCTGCGCGCTGCCAAGACGCCCGCCGAATTTCTCGACGCCATCGACGCCCAGGAGGATGCCCAATTTGGCGAGGAGAGCTTCACCCAACAGGAGATCCCCCAGAACGGCTACCGTGTGCTGGCCGTCACGGCCTGCCCCAACGGCATTGCCCACACCTACATGGCCGCTGAGGCCCTGACCAAGATGGGCGACAAGCTCGGTCTGCCAACCAAGGTCGAGACGAACGGCTCCGACGGAGCCAAGAATGTGCTGACCCCCGAGGAGATCGCCGCCTGTGACGGCATCATCATTGCGGCGGACAAGAACGTCGAGACCGCCCGCTTCGACGGCAAGCCGGTGCTGTTTGCCCGCGTGGACGATGGCATCCACAAGCCGGAGGAGCTGATCAAGAAAATTGCCCACGGTGAAACTCCCATCTACCACGCCGAGGCCGGGGCCAAGACCCGGCAGGCCGCGGGCGGCGCAAGCGACAGCTTTGGCCACAGCCTGTACAAGCACCTGATGAACGGTGTATCGCACATGCTGCCCTTCGTCGTGGGCGGCGGCATCATGATCGCGCTGGCCTTCCTGCTGGATGATTACACGATTGACCCGTCCAACTTCGGCATGAACACGCCGGTGGCGGCGTTCTTCAAGACCGTCGGCAGTGCGGCGTTCGGTTATATGCTGCCGATCCTCGCAGGCTTTATCGCCATGTCTATTGCGGACCGTCCGGGTCTGGCCGTCGGCTTTGCAGGCGGCGTGCTGGCCATGAACGGTACGAACTTTGCCGCCCTTGCCCACGGTGAGACCACCGGCATCTCCGGCGGCTTCCTGGCGGCGCTGCTGGCGGGCTTTGCCGCGGGCTACATCGTGCAGTTCCTCAAGAAGATCACCGAGAAGCTGCCTGCCAGCCTCAACGGCATCCGCCCGATGCTGATCTATCCGCTGGGCGGCATCCTCATTATTGGTGCGGTCATGTGCGGCATCAACCCGGTTATGGGCATCATCAATACGGCAATGACCGACTGGCTGAACGCCATGGGCGGCACGTCCAAGGTCCTGCTGGGCGCAATCGTTGCCGGCATGATGAGCATTGATATGGGCGGCCCCTTCAACAAGGCGGCCTACGTCTTTGGCACGGCGGCGCTGGCCTCCGGCAACTACGGGGTTATGGCCGCGGTCATGGTCGGCGGCATGGTGCCCCCGATTGCGATTGCCCTGTCTACGACCTTTTGCCCCAAAAAGTGGAGCCCCGACGAGCGCCGCAACGGCATCGTGAACTACGTTATGGGCCTCTGCTTTGTCACCGAGGGCGCGATCCCGTATGCTGCCGCTGACCCGCTGCGCGTCCTGCCCAGCTGCATCATCGGCTCCGCACTGGCCGGTTCGCTCTCCATGGTGTTCGGCTGCGCCCTGCGCGCACCCCACGGCGGTATCTTCGTATTCCCGGTGGTTGACCACGCACTGCTCTACGTAGTTGCCCTGATCGTCGGCAGCGTCGTCGGCGCTGTGATCCTGAGCCTGCTCAAGAAGGAGTACGTCGAGGAATAAATAAGAAAACGGTACAAGGCCGCTCCCGTGCGATGGGGGAGGCCTTGCCGTCTGTTTGGAACCATGGTATAATGACAAAAAACACAAAAGGAGACGTTTCATGCAGGTCGCGTTTTCCCCGGGCGCAGAGATAAAATTTGAGGGCGCAAATAACTTTCGTGAGCTGGGCGGCTACCGCGCGTCGGATGGGCGGCAGGTAAAATACGGTCTGCTCTACCGCGGCGGCAACCTTGATCTGCTGAAAAGCGAGGCCGACCACGCACGGCTGGCGTCGCTGGGCCTGCGGGAAATATTGGACCTGCGCAGTGCAGGGGAGAGCGCTGCGCACCCCGATCCGGCGGTCCCGGGGGCGCACTACCAGCGCGTCTGCGGTATGCGCAACGCCGACGGCACCGAGATGGACTTTTCCGGTCAGGGCATCGAGCGCCTGCGGCAGGAAAAGGAAGCCTTTGAGCGCAGTGTGGGCCGCCCGGTGCACGATTTTGAGTGGTTCAGCGCTCTGTACCGGGAGATGCCGTTCCGCAATCCGGCCTACCACGCGCTGTTTGCCCTGTTGGAGGGCCGCCGCGTGCCGGTGCTGTTCCACTGCTCCTGCGGCAAGGACCGCACAGGTATCGGGGCCATGCTGATCCTGCTGGCGCTGGGCGTCTCCCGCGCGGACGCGCTGGCCGATTATATGCTGACCAATGTCTACCGCCGCGAAATCATTGAGCGCTTCCTGGCAGATAAGCCCGCCGCCGAGCGCGATCTGCTGCTGCCCGTCGAGGGCGTCAGCGAACCGATGGGCGCAGGAGCCATCGACGAAATTTTGCGGCGCTACCCGAGCTACGAGGCCTACTTTGCCGATGAATTCGGCCTTGACGCCGCAAGGCTGAAGGCGCTGCGGGATTTTTATCTGGAATAACTGGAATAAAAACAACCGCTCCCTTGCCGGAAAATGGCAGGGGAGCGGTTGTGATTTGCAGGGAAAATCAGCCCAGGCTGATGCCCATGGCGCGGGCGACGTTCAGCATATCGCAGTCGCCGGGCACGCCGCGGGTCTTGCCGGCGATGTCGGCCAGCGGGTTGGCGGTCACATGGCGGTTGACCATGGCGACGGTCACGCCGTAGTGCTCGTCCGCCACGAGACCGGCAGCGTAGGAGCCGAACTGGGTGGCCAGCACGCGGTCATAGGCGCTGGGGCTGCCGCCGCGCTGCATGTGGCCGGGCACGCAGATGCGGGTCTCGGCACCGGTCATCTCCTCAATCTGCTTCGCAATGCGGGCTGTGGCGGTGGTGTAACCGGCCTCGGCGCGCTTGGCGGTCCACTCCTTGCGCTTCATCTTGGCCTCCTCGGTGGAGAAGGCACCCTCGGCAACGGCCAAAATCGAGAAGTTCTTGCCCGCCTTGGCGCGGTTCTCGACAGCAGCGGCGACCTTCTTGATGTCGTAGGGCAGCTCCGGCAGCAGGATGATGTCCGCGCCGCCCGCAATGCCGGAGTACAGCGTCAGCCAGCCGGCTTTGTTGCCCATGATCTCAATGCACATGACGCGGCTGTGGCTGCCCGCGGTGGTGTGGATGCGGTCAATGACCTCGGTGGCGATGTCCACAGCAGTGTGGAAGCCGAACGTCACGTCGGTGCCGTAGATGTCGTTGTCGATGGTCTTGGGCAGACCGATGATGTTCAGGCCCTCCTGGCTGAGCAGGTTCGCGGTCTTGTGGGTGCCGTTGCCGCCCAGGCAGAGCAGGCAGTCCAGTTTGGCGGCGCGGTAGTTTTTCTTCATCGCGGCAACCTTGTCCACCTTGTCCTCCTCGACCACGCGCATCTTTTTGAACGGGGTGCGCTTGGTGCCCAGAATGGTGCCGCCCACGGTCAGAATGCCGGAGAACTCGTCCGGGGACATCTCCCGGAAGTTGCCGTTGATCAGGCCGTCGTAGCCGTTCATGATGCCGACGATCTCGACCTTATCGCCCATGCGGTGGTACAGCGCTTTGGCCACGCCGCGCAGGGTAGCGTTCAGGCCGGGGCAGTCGCCGCCGGAAGTCAGAATACCAACACGAATCGCCATTGTAAAAACCTCCCGTTGCTTATATATTCTACTATATATAAATGTACGCTAACCGCAAAAGGATGTCAAGTATAGTTTTTGCACGATGCTGCGAGCAGAATAAACTTTTTTGAAAAAATCTCAAAAAAATTCAAAAAAAGGCTTGCAATTTGGAAACACCTTTGCTATAATAACATACGTCGCCGGGTGACACGGCAGACACAAAACAAAATATGGGAGCTTTCCCGAGTGGCCAATGGGGACAGACTGTAAATCTGCTGCTTAATGCTTCGGTGGTTCGAATCCACCAGCTCCCACCAAAAAGGACCCGCAACTTAGGTTGCGGGTCCTTTTTTGTGCTGGAGCTGGTAGGATTCGAACAGGTCGGCCGTCCGCAAACGGCAAAAAACAGTCCTGCGGACTGTTTTTTAGACCGCGGCTTGCGAATCCACCAGCTCCCACCAAAAAGCTGCGGCAAAGATATTGCCGCAGCTTTTTTTCTTTGATGTATCGCACAAAATCGGCAAAGGCGATGACCGATTTTCAAAGTGCGTTTTATAGAGATGTCCAACTGCTTCCGGGCGGTTGGATTTTTTCAGGCTGTCGAAAAACTCTTGTAGGGGCGAGCATTGCTCGCCCGCGCCCGTTTGCCTTGCAAGAAACTATCCCGGAAAATGCGTTGCTGCGGTAAGTAGACGGGCGACCAATGGTCGCCCCTACACACGCAATAGGGCAAGAATGCAATTCTTTGACGGTCTGTTTTTGTTACCCGCTTTTTCTGCTGTTTTCAGAATGCTCAATTTCCCCGCAGCCGGAGACCGTGGAGTGGTTCATGCCCATCCTGTAAAATCAGAAACCGGGCACAGAATTGCAGCGGGCACTTGCAATCCGGGCGGAAAACAGGTATAATAGCAACTGTTACTTGTCTCAGTAGCTCAGCTGGATAGAGCACACGCCTCCTAATAATCAGGTCATCAAAGTCCTGGAAGGCGGATCGCTCCATCCTTGACCATGAAAAATCGAATATGTCTCCGTAGCTCAGTTGGATAGAGCACACGCCTCCTAAGCGTGGGGCCGGCAGTTCAAATCTGCCCGGGGACGCCATAAATGCCGTAACCGCAAGAGGTTGCGGCATTTTCCTTATCTTTTTTCGCCACGAGGATTAGAACAGATTTCCTTTTTATCATTGGTTAGAGTGGAGACTTCTTACTCCCATCTGCTCAAATTTCCATCACAGGACTCGAACGATTTTTATGCCGAACTTGCAAAAATTGCTCATTTTGCTAATGAGCACTGCCGCAGCGTTTTGTGTCGTCTCATGCTTTCCTGTGTATTTATGCACCAATCAGTTTTTTTGCTAACTGGTTCATAATCTGTCCTCCATACTGCTCAACAAACTTTTTCGTGAAGGCATCCATGAGTTCAGGTTTAGCCTCCAACTGCTTCAGCAGAATTTCAGAGTCAGGTTCAGCAGCGGCGCTTTCTGCGCGAAGCCTTTGCTCAACGCCACGCAAATCCGCGTTCGCATAAAAGGCCATTTCGAATTTCTGGGCGTTGACCTTCCGATCCTCATCCAAGATGTGTGCGTAAACCTGGGTAACCATGTCGCTTTGTGCATGACCGGTATCACCCTGCGTTGCCTTAACATCTCCCTTATTGATTTTCAGCTTATAAGTTGTGCTGGAGTGACGGAGAGAATGAAAAACAACATTTGGAAGACCAGCGGATTTTTTCAATCGTTCAAACTGATTTCCAATAATCCGATCTTCACAGGGGCGGCCCGTTTCCTGCGCCAAAACCAGATTGTAGTCGATATAGTCATCGCCCATAAACTCCTTGAGCTTGTCCTGCTTCTCTTTCCATTCCCGCAAGATAAAGGCAAGAGTTCGCGGAATCCAAACCTTACGAATGCTGCTTTCTGTTTTAGGCTTTTTCAAAACGAGCCGCGTAGAAGACTTCCCGCCCATCAAGCGCGGGAATACAAAGAGGATGTCCTTTTCGCCAACTGCGTTGATAGCCTTCTGGTCAACACGGGCCAGCTCTTTTTCAATCCAGACGAAGGCATCATCCCGAGCGATTTCTTCATCTGATATATGAACACAGTCCCATGTAAGGCCGGTGATTTCGCCCATCCGCATGGAGCAGGCAAAGGCCAGGTTGATTGCGACATACAGCTTTCCATCCGAGCAGTGGTTGAGAGCATCTCGAATAATATCGGCAGTCCAGATGGCTCTGACCTTTTTCTCCCGCTTGGGCAAGATTGCATCCTCGAACGGATTTTTACCAATAATGTCCCAGCGGACAGCCTGATGAAATGCACAGCGCATCAGCTTAATAATCTTTTCAATGGTGCATGGTGTAACAAAGTCTGTCCGTGCATGTCTGTATGGAGTTTCGATTGGAGGCGTTTTCTGCAGCTTCTGGATGAATTGGTCCACTGATCTGCGATTGATGTCCTGCACAATTTCGTCCCCAATCAACGGGTTAATGTAATTGCTGATTAAGCCATTATTAGAAGCATAAACAGACAGTCCCCATCTTTTGGTTCCATATAGTTCTACAAAGTCTCGCAGAAAATCTTTTACGGTCAGTTCACTGGGCGGAATAAAAGTGCCGTTATTGATCTCATTTTCAACCGCGGCTTTCCGCTTCAACGCCTCTTTTTTGGTTATAAAAGTTTCCCACTTTTGTTTCTTCTCACCTTTTGAGTCATCATAGGTGTAGACAACAGCATATTTCTTACCGCGTTTCTGTATTGATGCCATAGTTGTAGGCTCCCTTCCAAATCAATCGGAACCATCAAGCCATTCGTCAAAGGACTTTCTGGAAATCCTCAATTTAGTTCCTATGCGTACAGATTTGAATGCTCCGCTGGCGCACAGGTTATAGATGGAGCGTTTGCTGACACCCAGGATCTCAGCAGCCTCTGAAACGGAATAGCTCCGTTTTTCTGTATTATTCCGATCTGTGTTTTCAAGAAATTGTTTATCAGCCACGAATAGCCTCCTTTCTGTGTGGCCGACAAAGAAGCCTACGATTCCCTACATATATCATATACGCTTTCTCTGCCGCCACATCAACAAAAAAGTAAAAAACAAGGCGTTCGATTCCAAATATTTAAGTAAGCTGTCCCAGGTCACTTCCTGCGCCGGGGCTTTCCGCCGCGTATTGCCAGGGCCTGCTATGCAGTATTTCAACCGTGGGTGAGCACACAAAGTCTCCGCACACTATCCGCGCTCCCTGTATAACCCCTGAAACAGAGTTATTCTTTTTTCAAAGTACAAAGGCGTACAGATCAGTATGGAACATCCTGCTATATCTGTACGCCCTATAAATAGGAAAATGGTGCAGGAATTTCTGCACACATTACATGCTTTCTCAAAAACTTTTTGAGAAAGTAAAAGCACGCGCTCGAAACACTAAATATAGATATTCATTCTTGACTAAATCAATATATTGTGCTATCCTGTACTTGTAATTGATTTTTGTGCGTTCCCCATGTGGGATACAGATCTTGTATCTGTACGGCAAGGCTCAAAGCCCTGCATTGCACACGCAGTTAAGATTGTATTTGTGCCAGTAGTATTGCTGCGCCCATTCGGGCCAGTATATTACTGGCTTTTTTTATTTTTCGGGGTTTCCCCATCAGCGAGGATGACATTGGTTCATAGGCAACTATGGACAACAGGCGTTTTGCCCTTTGTCATGCTCGCTTTTTTGTCGCCCAAATGCCGGAAACGGCTTTGAGGATATATCAAACTACAGAAAGGCAGGTACACGCATGAATGTAAAAAAGCGAAGGCAGGAGCCTATGGCAAAAAGGAAATGGCCTTTGGAGGACTGGCAGCATCAGAAGGTGCCCAAATCCAGCCAAGTCCATAGTCCAATGATTCGAGTACACGCTATTCCCCGCCGAACACGGAGGGGGTGCTAAAGATGCCGGCGAGCAATGTAGCCGCCGAAAAGCGAAGTCAACCCCAAATTTTGGTGGAAACGGCGGGCCTGTCCGAAGAGGAATGGCTTGCATACCGCCGGAAAGGGATTGGCGGCAGTGATGTGGCGGCTCTGCTGGGAATTTCACCCTGGCGGACGGCAAGAGACCTCTACTTTGACAAGTTGAATATCGTAGCGGTCGAAGATAATGAGGACAACTGGGTTGCTCTGGAAATGGGGCACCTGTTGGAGCCGTTGGTGGCGAAGATATTCCAACACCGCACAGGGTACAAGGTCTATCAGATCAAAAAAATGTTCCAGCACCCACAGTATTCGTGGATGCTGGCCGATGTGGACTATTTTGTGGAATTGCCGGATGGCAGTACCGCAATTCTGGAGATTAAAACGACAAATTACAACGCAAGGGATAACTGGTGGCTAAACGGTGAAGAAACTGTTCCCGTCTATTATGAAGCCCAAGGGCGGCACTATATGGCCGTCATGAATGTGGACCGCTGCTTCTTCTGCTGCTTGTATGGTAACAATGAGGAAGAAACCATTATTCGTGAAATCCGGCGGGACGAGTCCTATGAGGAGGAGATGATTTTCCTGGAGCAGTATTTCTGGGAAAACCATGTTCTTACCAGGACGCCTCCGCCCTATACCGAAGATGGTGATCTGGTGCTTGAAAGCGTGCGCCGACATACGGGCTCTGCGGATCAGGATGCCCCTGTTGTAACGCTTGATTTGAGCCTAACAGCCAAATTGATGCGCTATCTCCAGCTTCAGGAGCAGAAGAAACTCACGGAAGCGGGCAGCAAAGAGATTGAGGCGGATATGAAGCGGCTGAAGGCGGCGCTGGTTGCGGAAATGGGCAAGAGCTGCAAGGCCGTTTGCCAACAGGATGGGGTGAACTATATCGTTACTTACAATCCGGTGAGAAAGCCCGGCATTGACAAAGACAATCTGATGCGGCTGAAGCTGGACCACCCTGATATTTACGAGCAGTATGTAACCGTTTCAGAATCCCGAAGGTTCAGTGTGAAAATTGATACCAAGGCGGCATGAGAAAGGAGGAAAATGATTTGATCCATAGAGGAACTTATGATGGGACAATTTACCATAATCCTGCAAATAAGTTCTGCATCATCAGTGTAAAAACCACGGACAAGGATGTGCCCCAAGAAGCCAGGTCTACCCGCCGGCACAAGGACCATCTGATTCGGTTTGTGGCAACCGGCTACGAACTGCCCCGTACAGACGCAGTAGAGCTGGAACTGGATGGCGAATGGAAAAAAGGAAAGTATGGGATGCAGCTTCAGGTGGAGCAGTGGCATGAAATTGTCCCTCAAACCACGAGCGGCGTGGAAGGCTATCTGGCCTCTGGGCTTATCAAAGGCATCGGGCCGGCGCTCGCCAAGCAGATCGTATCGCGCTTCGGTGTGGAGACACTGGACATTCTGCAAAATCGCCCGGAGCGGCTGCTGGAGATCAAGGGCATCACGGAGAATAAGCTGGAGGACATCAAGACCTCATATGCGGAGAGCCGGATGCTGCAAGACCTGATGACGCTGCTCTCCCCGTTCAAGATTACGCCAAAAACAGCGCAGAAGATTTATCAGTTTTTCGGCCCGGCCAGCGTGGACATTTTGAAAAAGAGTCCGTTTGAGCTTTGCCAAATATCCGGTTTTGGCTTTTTAAGGGTGGATGCCATCGTTCAGAAAAACGGCGGAGACCTGCGCGCCCCTATGCGAATCAAAGGCGCCTTGTTCTGGGCGCTGGAGGATAGCAAAGGGAAAAAAGGACATTTGTTTTTGACCAGCGAGGCTTTGCAAAAAGAGGCGATCCACTTACTCAACGCTAAAATCCCTGTTCCTTCGCTTCGGCTCCATGCACAAGAGGTCAGCGATGTCCTTCAAGATATGATCCTGCATGGAGAGGTCGTATCCGTCAAAGGAGACATTTATCTTCCCCGTGTGTTTGCACAAGAGGATGAAACCGCCCGCCGGATTGCGATGCGTGTGGTGGAGCCTCCTGCTCCGGAGAAGATCGAACAAATTTTGGAGCAGGTCAAACGAGAAATTGGATTGGCGCTGTCCTCAAAACAGGAAGCGGCTGTGTATGCAGCCTATCGTCACAATCTTTCCATCATCACAGGCTCCCCGGGCACCGGCAAGACAACGGTGCTGAAAACAATTTTGGAGGTCTACCGCCGCCTGCATCCCCAGGGAGAGATCGCCTTGATGGCGCCGACAGGCCGAGCCAGCCGGCGTATGGCGGAAAGCACCGGGGTTGATAAGGCCAAGACACTGCACAGCATTTTGGGGCTCGCCAGCGAGGAAGATGAAATGAAACGCAGCGACACCCAAGAGCCGCTTTCGGCCGATTTGATCATTGTGGACGAGTTTTCCATGGTGGATATGTGGCTGGCAAATAAATTTTTCTCACGCATCAAAGGTGGAGCACGGGTCATTCTTGTTGGAGACCCGGATCAGCTTCCCAGTGTAGGCGCCGGGAATGTGTTCCGTGAACTGATTGACTGCGGTCTTATCACCGTGACGGTGCTGGATCAGATTTTCCGTCAGTCCAAGGACAGCCTGATCGCCTACAACGCCAAATTCATTAACGAAGGCAACACCAAGCTGTACTACGGCCAGGATTTCGTTTTCATGGCAAGCAACAATCAGGCGGAAGCCGCTGAACGAATTGTTGCCCGCTACTGCCGGGAGATCGAGGAAAGTGGGATTGACCGGGTGCAGATCCTGTCGCCTTTCCGCTCGGACGGCGCGGCCTCTGCGGAACAGCTCAACGAAGCGATCCGCGAAGTGGTTAACCCGTTCCGTTCCGCCGAGGAAGAAGTCAAAATCGGTGTCAAGGTATTCAGGGTCAATGACCGGATCATGCAGACCAAAAACACTGCCAAGGTATCCAATGGCGACCTGGGATTCATCCGCTATATCAAAAATGATGAGGATGGAACTCGCGTTGGACTTGACTTCGGTGTGGGGCGTGAGTTGGAGTACGGCATAGAGGATATGGTCAATCTGGACCTCGCCTATGCCACCACGATTCATAAAGCAATGGGCAGCGAGTACGATACGGTCATTATGCCGCTCTTAAAGGCACATACTGTCATGCTCTATCGAAATCTGCTCTACACTGGCATTACCCGCGCAAAAAAGCGTGTGGTGCTCATCGGGCAAAAGCAGGTACTGTTCATGGCAATCCATCGCAACGAGATCGGCAAACGCAACACGCTTCTGGGTGAGCGCATCCACCTGTACTATAAGGCGTATGCCCGGCGGGCCGGTATCCCTGTTCCGGCGGACTTGGAAAAAGAATTGAAGCACGCAGGCTAAAAATGTGACGCAAGGTGCAGAAAAATGCCCAGCGTCCCCTATTTATTATACAGGAAGGAGTTTATGAAGATGAGTGACAACAACAATAATGCAAAAACGATGTACGAGGCCGTTCCTGCCGCTGCGGAACTGAACAGGGTACCGGGGTTCGATCCGCTGAAGTTCCTCCGGCGTGCCGGGGACTCCATGAAATTGGACTTACCCTATCAGAAACTCTGGTTCCGAATGGCACACCCCAACGGGCGTATGCGTCTGACGGCCATGAGGATCACAGAGCAGATGGCGATTTTCGAGGCCAAGGTATTTCTGGACCGCAGTGACGCGGAGCCGTTCAGCGTGAGCGTTGCCCAGCAGACCATGCAGGATAGCAGGGACTTTGTGAAGGCAGCTCAAAATGAGGCGTTGAGCCAGGCCCTTTCGGACGCTGGATTTGGTATCCAGCTTGTGAGCGCCGACACTCATGCCGCTTCCGTACAGAAAGCGGCGCCTGTGAGTAAAACGCAGCCCTCTGCCATTACTCCGCCTGTGAGCACTGTGTTGCCGCAGGAGCCCTCCAGCGCCTCGCAGAAGGCCGCTGTTCTTTCCGAGGGTAATTCCGCTTCCGGGGGCACACAAACGCCACAGAGGGCATCTGAAAACGCAGAAACAGCAAGAACGAAGATTCAGCCTGCAGCAACTCCGGCCCATGAGCAGAGTTTGCCGGTAAGCCCTACTACAAACACGGATACGCTGCCAGCGGATTCCGCGCCGACGACAGAGCAGCCGGAAAACAGCAAGACAGCGGAGGAATTGCCAATTCATCTCCCTGCGGAAGAACTGCCAGTTCAGCGCCCTGCGGAGGATCTGACAGTCGCCAAGGAGGCACAGGAGGTCCCCGAAGCCAAAGTCGTACAAGAGGCCCCTGCATACACCCCGGATATGCCAGTAGAGGATATTCTGAAGGTGATGACGCTGGAACAGGCACAGGAGGTCGTTGTGGACAGCGGCGTATGCCGGGGGCTGACTATCGCAGAGGTGGCGAAGAAGCGGCCTGTCAATCTGCGTTTCTATTTGACTCCGGGCAACAAAAGCAAGGACAACATCGTTCGGGCTGCCGCCCAGCTGGTCCTCAATTCACTTCAGAAGGCCGGTTGATGCGAAGCCCTGGCTCGGGTATGAAGGGAGGAGTGACAAATGGGCTCATACCCGGATGAATTTCCTTTCGGCATCATGGAAGTTGTCAATCTATTAAACCTGCGCATCAGGCGTCAACAGGCGGACAGCATCTATGTGGACTGCCCGTTCTGCGGTGACCGCCAGGGGCGGATGAATGTCAATTTCGTCAAGAATGTCTGGCGGTGCAACTACTGCAATGCACATGGCGGAATGCTGGCGCTGTATGCTGAACTTAACCATACGACAACATCCGATGCCTACTGGGAGATTGCAGAAGCTCTGTGTGACAATATCCAAGAGGAACACGCACGCTCCGGGAATGAAGCCCAACAACGGCCGGCCAGCCCATGCCCTTCAACTTTGGGGGCCTGGGCTGCCCCTGCCGGTCATTCTTCTTCCGAGCGAAAAACAGTAGCACAGTCGAATAAGGCCAGTCCAGCGGAGATCCACCAGACGCTATCCCTGTTGCTTGCTCAACTTACGCTGCGGCCGGCACATCGGGAACATCTGCGCTCCCCTAAACGCGGGCTGTCTGATGAGCAGATTGACGCACTGGGCGTTAAGAGTACCCCACCGCATTTTCTATGCCGGTCTATTACAGAACGGCTGATCAAGCAGGGATGCAAGGTACAGGGAGTGCCGGGCTTTTATCAGGATGACGGTGGACATTGGACTATGGCTTTTTATCAAAAAACAGCCGGCATCCTGATCCCTGCCATCGGCTTTGACGGCATGTTGCAGGGATTCCAAATCAAACTGGATATACCGCTGAAAAACAAGGATGATCCGCCGGAAAAGCCGGGAGCAAAATATATCTGGTTTTCGTCTTCCTCAAAAAAGGGCGGAACAGGATCGGGCAGCCCGGTACATCTGGTAGGAAATCCATCTGCCCGTGTCGTTTATGTGATTGAAGGACTTTTGAAGGCAGACATCTCCCATTACCTGACCGGGCGTACTTTCGTCGCGATTGCCGGCGCAAATAACACCAGTCCGTTGGACTCTATGTTCGCGTTGCTGGCGGAGAGTGGTACAGAGGAGATCATTGAAGCCCACGACATGGACAAGTACAACAACAAAATGATCATGGCCGGGGCATCTAAAATTTACTTAATGGCGCAAAAGCACGGTATGAATTGTCGTCGGTTGACCTGGAATCCCAATTATAACGGGTTTGACGATTGGCAGCTGGCTTTGCGCCGAGGCAGTCAGCGGCAAAAGGAAATTGAAAAGTTGAGTTTCAAAGAGCAGTATCTGCGCGGGCTGTGCAAGCTGGCCCACATTGAGGACTGCGTGGAACAGTGGCAGCACCGGGCCGAACAAGACATCGGACTGACAGAGTATCTGGGGCTGACAGGGGAGGAACATAAAACCTTCCTGTGCGGTGGCCGGGACGCTCTTGCCGCCCTGTTGGAGCCACAGCGGCGAAAACAAAGGTTTGTACTTTATCAACTTCAACTGGACGAAGAGAACGCGATCCCATTTGCTTTCAAGGATATTACAGCGTTAAAAGCGGCTGGTTATGAACAGCCGCCTGCGGCGATGTACTATGTGGCAGGAAGTGGAGAAATCTACTGCCCAGCGGAGGAATCGGATGACGCACTTTTGAAGCGCCTGTTTGCCGACTGCCGGGAGCGGCTGCCTGAAGGCTGCCGCGGGCGGCCGATGGCGATTTCCGATGTAGTGGAACTAAATCATGGTACCAAGCGGGCGTATTATTATATAAGCGGACAAGACCAGTTTAGACAAGTAAAGTTTTCCCCTATGCTCGCAAAGAAGGAAATTCCAGAAAAGACATAAGAGAGGTTTTGATGGTTGTCGTGAGTGAGACAAAGGAGAGCCAGCTTTTGGCGCTCCTGGAGCAATGCGTCCATCTGGACGCTGATGTGCGGCCCCGTAAAGAAAAAGGCTTTTTTACGGTGACGGTTCCGCCGCCGTGGAACGGTCCGGCGCGCAGGGCGGCTCAAGCAGTGCAGGATCAAATCAAGGAATGGTCAAAGCAATATCCGAATGTGGTGTGTTACTGCTTTGACAGCTACAGTACATTGGTTTATGTGCTGTAAAACAATGTGGCAAAGGCATGGGATGGGCATTGGCCTGTTCCGTGCCTTTTTTATGAAACGACGGAAAGGAGATCACTATGGGATATTTTTCAGAAATGGCGCTGAACAAGCAGGAGGAGCTCGGACTTCCCGCAGAACAGGTATCGGCTGGAAACGCCTTTGAGGATGAGAAAACTTTTGATGAGCTGCCGGTGCCGTCGGCCAGCCATTCAGCGGCTTCCCCTACCGTGGAAACGCCGCCATCGCCCGCATTTGATGCAGACGATGAGGCCGAGGAATTGGAAGACATGAACGGAGACAATGCTTCCGAGGCAGCGGACACGGATGGGGATGATGCGGGTAAAGAGCAGGAGGCGCCCGCCAAGGCCGATGCAACCACCGATGTGGACGAGGAAAAACGCCGTGCCGAGCACGAGGCGGCTGAAGCCAAGCGTAAAGCAGAATGGGAAGCCCGGCAGGCTGAAAAGAAAAAGGTCGAGCAGGAGCAGTTGGAGCGTCTGGCCGCGATGAGCGACGACGAGGTGGTGAACGCCTCCATGCAGCGGGTCAGCGCAGATACAGAAAAATTGACCCGGCGCAACATGAAAGAGTGTGTGGCAGAATTTATCCAGACCAAGTGCCTGGAGGATATTGCTTTCGCACGCCTTACCATGCACCCGCGCAAGTCAATGATCCACTGTTTCCAGCACATTAGCCGCAAGGCGTGGGACTACATTCAGGATGAACTCAAAGCAAGCGGCATTCAGCCAGGTCCGGGCAGCCAAGGGTATGGCTGTGATGTTCCGGACGATTTGTGCTACCAGTGGGCAGAGGATTATTTCCGCGACCCAGACGCCAAAGAGGATCATGAGGAAGAAGAAAAGTTTGTACCGAACCCCTACTATGGAAAAGATTTCGCCAGAACCACCAAAAAGAAGCAGAAGGAAAAGAAAAAGGCAGAAGCCAAACCGAAGCCTGTGCAGAAGGAAAAGCCTGCCAACGATGGTCAGATGTCGCTGCTGGATCTCGGCATGGCAAAGGCAGGTTAAGGGGGTGCAGCATGATTGCATATAAAGGATTTCTTCCTGGCCTGATTTGCAGAGGCTACCAGTTCAAGATGGGACTCAATGTAACGGAAAAGGCCAACTGCGCTCATAATGGGTTTCACTGTGCTGAGGACCCATTGGATTGCTTGAGCTATTACGGAGATATAAACCACGCAGAATACTATATTGTCGATGCTGGTGGAGACATTGACGAGGATGATGTCGATTCCAAAATTTCCTGTACAGAGTTGACAATTTTGAAGCGGCTAACAAAAAAAGAACTTTTCCTCCATGGCCTTGCTTTTATGGCAGACCACCCGAAGCGGAAGTGGAACAGCAATATAAAGGCGGACAAAGCTGAAGCGTGGAATGGCTATGCTGCGGTGCGCGGCGCCGACCCTATTGCAAAAGGGACTCGGAACGGAGATGTACTTGCTTTTGCAAAAGAGGACGGCACTACCGGCGGCATCCAGCAGATCGTAGTGGCGGTGATCGATGGGAAAACGCTCCATCCAGGAATTTGGTACGGAGTGGAACTTGAAAAAAGGATGGTGAAGTAAATTGAAGAAATCTGCACTCCTGGCAATGCCGAAATTGACGGCAACGCCGGAAATGAAACAGGCAGCAATAGCGGATGAACCGAAACAACATGAAAGCCCCTATGGCTATCACTATGTTGAACGGACCTACTATCCATATATGAACTGCGTCGTTCAGGATGGCATCCTCAAAGCGGCTTTTTATCTGCCGGATCACTTGCGGCTGGATGGCAACAATCCTGCTTATGAAGTGTTCCTTGACAAGAAAGCGCACCAGTTTCTGACTTACGACCATTTAGAGAAAAAATGGCGGGACGCCAAACTGGACAGGCTGAATTGGCCAGGGAGAAACTATTATGCCACCTGCTGGGCCAGTGAGAAAGATGCTGCCGTAGTACAGGACTATCTTTGTGGGGAACGCGGCGGTGATCTCGGTATCCTTGATTTTCAGAGAAATGTACGGGACGAACAGTTGGAGCAGAGGCATAAACGAATTACCGGCGCGTGGGATCAGGATCTGGCTCAGGTGCCTGAACTGCCCAAGGATTGGATGCGCTGGATTGATAAGGTGGCTGTGCGGGAAAATTTCATCTTCTATCGCTATAAACGCGGCGGAGCCCAAAACGGTTATTGTACCTTTTGTGGGAAAGAGGTCCCTATATCCGGGCATCCATATCACAACAAGAAAGGACGCTGTGCCTGCTGCCGGCATCCCATTGTATTCAAAGCCCTGGGGCGCGCCGGGTATATTCGGACAGAAAAGGACTATGCTTATCTGATTCAGCGGTGCAAGGATGGCTTTGTTCTCCGTGAATTCTGGGCAGAGAGGACTTACTGGAAAGACAGTCTGCCCTCTGGAAAGCCTTACTGGCATGAGTTTCGCCGTTCGATTTATGACCGCAGTGGAGAAATACGCTCTTACTATTGGGGCGTGTATTGCCAGCGGGAAACACGCTGGATTTCCGGTAATCCCTGCTACTATAGTTACTGTGGCAATCAGACAGGCAGGGTCTATGGCAAGAGCCTTCCCTGCATGGAACAGAAGGAGCTGTTCGGCACTGGCCTTGTGCAGTGGATACGCACCCATCCGGTGACTGATCCGGAAAAGTATTTGGCTGTTTGGAAGCGGATGCCGAAGATGGAGCAGATTTGGAAGGCAGACTTGCCGAGGCTGACAAAAGAATGCTTTGAACATTGTGATTCTGTGCGGGAACGGATACTCTATCCAAATGAGCCGCGACTGATTCGAGCATTGGGATTAGACGGCCCCAAATTCCGCCGTCTGCGGCAGATAAATGGCGATACGGAAGACCTGGCATGGTTGCAGCTTGAAAAGCGGACCAATCAACGCATACCGGATGAACTGTTTCGCTGGTTTAAAAAAGAACGGATCAGCGCCAAAGATATTCTGTTCATCGCGGACCGCATGAGTCCGATTCAGATCCGAAACTATCTGCAAAAACAGAAGCCGTATTTTGACGGAAGTTGTCGGCAGGCGTTGACCACATGGCAGGACTACCTTGCTATGGCAGAGCGTCTGCATATCGACACCAGCGATGAAATTATCTATCGTGCGCGTAAATTGCGTCAGCGGCATGATGAACTGGTTATCCAGTGTGAGGCTGGAAGCCTGGAGCTTCAAGCAGAGAACATGGACAAGAAGTACCCCCATGTTCGCTCCATCTGCGAGGAATTGCAGAAAAAATATGCGTATGCAGATGAGAATTATCTGGTCATTGCCCCTCAAAATACTTTCGATATTATCAAAGAGGGACGGATGCTTCACCATTGTGTCGGGAATGACGGCGCCGGCGAGCGGTACTATGACCGCATCGAGCGCCGGGAGAGCTTCATCATGTTTCTGCGCCGAGCGGAGGAACCAGAAGATCCCTATTACACACTGGAGATCGAGCCGGACGGCACTGTGCGTCAAAAACGCACGCTGTTTGACCGCCAGCACGAGGACATCGAGCAGGCGACGGAATTTCTGCAGAAGTGGCAAAAAGTCATTGCGGCACGGCTTACAGGCCAAGATTTGAAGCTGGCCGCGCAGAGCCGCGTCCTGCGCAACGAGGAGTTTATCCAGATGAAGAAAGATCGGGTGGTCATCCATACCGGGCACCTTGCCGGCCATTTGCTGGCAGATGTGCTTTTGGCTGACTTGATGGAAAACAAAGAAATCGTGCAGCAGCAGGAGCTCCCTGCGGCTGCATGATACAGGTGCAATGGCCGGGCGTCCTTTGAGGGCGTCCGGCCAACTGTTGCAAGGAGGCTTTATGAGAAAAACATCTTTTGAGTACCACATCCACGGTTACCGCTATGCACCGGAGAGCTTCCACATCTATAAAGGACTGCCGGGGCAGGAAAAGACGGAGCTCCCCCTGTCGGATGAGCAGCGTTATCAGATGGGGTATCTTTATCTGACACAGGGCATCAAGAGCACCGTAGACTATGTGAAGCATATCGAGCGGGAGCGGGAACGCAAGTGCCGCCTGTATATGACCTACGGCTTTATGCTCAAAGAAAATCCGCGCAGTTATGTGTACTGTGCGGACCTGCGATGCAGGGAGAACGACCCGCCGGCGGTGCGCCTGCAGACCCTGCGCGCATTCCGGGAGCATCTGGCCCAGAGCGAAGGCCGTATTGAGCAGAGCGTGGAGTGCGAACTGGATGGGCGTTACCGCCCTATCCATACGCGAAAGAATTATGTGACTGCGGACTTTGACCGGCCCATTGTGGTCTGGCTGAATATCAGATAGAAGGAGAAGAAAATGAAACAGATTGGAAATTTAGCAATCGTCTGCGCCCAGCGGCCTGATGTGTTGATGCAGATTTACGGTGGGACCGTGAGCATCCATGTGGGCGAAGGGCCGGAGCGGGCAACCCTCTCCACTGCGTGGGAGGATGACGACGCCATTCAGGACATGATCAGGGAATTAAACTTTGGGCGCTATGCCGCCCATCCACGGAAGAAGGAAGAAGGTGCAGCATGATTAAAAATTTGAATCAGCTCAAACGCAGGTTGCGGCCGGGCACACGCCTGGAGGTCACCGGCCACTGCCGGCCCGGATGCATCGGCCAACTGCGGGAGGTCACATGGGTCAATACCCAGGGTGTTTACACCAAAATCCTCAATCCGCCCGATCCGCGCATCAATGCGGCAAACGATGGACGGGGCTCCATAATGTGGTGGGGTGCAGCCAGCACCTGGTCATTTGAGGACGGTGTGTGCAGTTCATATATGAATCAAACAAAGACGGCGGAAACGCTGATTATGGCGTTCCGCGTTTTGGATGAGGAGGCGGCCTGATGGAACAGAATACTTTGAGAAAGCAGCGGGAGCTGACCGACCGGCTCAACCGCTACCGCAACGAATACTATAACTACAACAATCCCAGCGTCAGCGATGAGGTCTATGACCGGCTCTTTGACGAACTTCACAAACTGGAACAGGAGACGGGCATCCAGATGTCGAACTCTCCCACTGTCACCGTGGGCTATCCCGTGGTAGGCAAGTTGGAGAAAACCGCCCATAAAATCCCGCTTCTTTCTCTGGATAAAGTAAAAAGCAGCGTGGATTTGTGCCGGTTTATGGGCGAGCATCAGGTGATGATCATGCTCAAGTTGGACGGCCTTACCATCAAACTGACCTATGAGAACGGCGGACTGGTGGAAGCGGCCACACGGGGCGATGGTGATGAGGGTGAGATTGTCACTCACAACGCCAGAGCAATCAGTGGGATTCCAGCCCATATTCAGTACCCGGGGCGTCTGGTGGTCACCGGCGAGGCGTTTATCCGTCCCAGTGATTTTGAGCGCCTGAATACTTCGATAGTGGATGAGAATGGTGAAACCTACAAGAATGGCCGTAATCTGGCGGCTGGTTCGGTGCGCCTGCGGGATGCCGGCGAGTGCATGGAACGGTGCGTGACCTTCATGCCCTTCAATGTTCTGGAGGGTTTTGATGATCTGCCCCGCAAGTCGGAACGCCTCAAAGAACTTCGGCCGCTGGGCTTTACCCCGTGCAAGTATCTGGTGACGAAGCGGCCATTGACGCAGGCGGAGACCGAGGACGGCATCAAGCAGCTGCAGCAGTATGCAAAAGACAGCGATATTCCCATCGACGGCATCGTTGTAACCTACAATGATATTGCCTTTTCCAAAGGCTGCGGACGCACAGGACATCACTATAAGGACGGGCTGGCGTTCAAATTTGAGGACGAGCTGTTTAAGACAACACTTCGTTCCATCGAGTGGACGCCGGGACGGACTGGTGAGATTGCGCCTGTAGCCATCTTTGCTCCAGTAGAAATCGAAGGATGCGAAGTGACGCGGGCCAGCCTGCACAATCTGTCCTTCATTGAGGACCTGGAGCTGATGCCGGGCAACCGCATACTGGTCAGCAAGCGGAATATGATCATTCCGCATGTAGAAGAAAACATGGACAGGGGAAGTTTCGATTTGGAAGCGGTATTCCCGCACCAGTGCCCTTGCTGCGGCCAGCCTACCCGCGTTCATGAAACCAAAGGGCGGGATGAAAACGGCAAGGAGCGGATCATCAAGACTCTGTTCTGCGACAATGCCGCCTGCGAGACACGGAAACTCAAAAAGTTTGTCCATTTTGTCAGCAAGAAGGCGATGAACATTGAGGGGCTGTCCGAGGCGACGCTGGAAAAACTGATTGGCCGTGGATGGATTCACAGCTATCTGGATCTATACCGGCTGGATCAGCACCGGGATGAAATTATCCGCATGGAGGGCTTTGGCGTAAAGTCCTGGCAGCGCCTGTGGGATGCTGTCCAGCAGAGCCGCAACACCACCTTTGAACGGTATGTGATTGCCATGGACATTCCCATGATCGGCAACACAGCCAGCGGTGTTCTCTGCCGGGAGTTCCATGGCAGTCTTGAAGAATTTCGGGACGCGGTTTATACGGGCTATGACTTCCGCCAGCTCCCGGATTTTGGAGAGACGCTGCACAACAATATCCATGAATGGTTCTGCAATGAAGAAAATTTTTGTATTTGGGAGGAATTACAGATGATGATGAACATCCAGAAGCCGGCCGCGGCCAACAATCAGGCAGTCGGCCAGGACACTCCATTTGCCGGGAAGAACATTGTGGTGACAGGCAAAGTAGAGCCCTATACCCGCGATGAGATGAACAGCCTGATCGCCTCTCTGGGCGCTGTGGCCGGCAGTTCGGTGAGCCGCAAGACCGATTATCTGGTCTGCGGTGAGAAGGCCGGCAGCAAACTGTCCAAGGCACAGGAGTTGGGCATTCGGGTGCTGACGCCGAATGAGTTTTTCAATATGGCTGGTGTGGCTTAAAAGAAAACAGGTCAAAAAATAACAAGGGAGAGGGCTGCGGGTGCGGTCCTCCCCTTCTTTATCGGCAAAGGAGATGTTTCAGCATGAAAGGCAGTTACTTTGTTCCGCAGGTGGGGCAGGTTTATCAAAACCGAAATGACAGGAGTTATCTATGCCTGTCTGTGGAAAAAAGGCCCCTATTAAACGATACCACCGCACAGATGCGGCGAACTTCTGATGGATGGACTCTGACGGCTCATGGTCTTATCCGTTATGAAGATGGAACGATTGAGTGGAATTACTCTACTGGAGGCAGATGGAGCGAATCAAAGTGAGGAGGGAGCGAAGATGAATAACGAATTTCTGCCAGCCTACAAGGTATATCAACAGGTCATTGATCTTGAACTGTATTATGCGTTTGTAGATCTTGTCGTACACACCTCTCAAGAAGAAAAAGCCTGGGAGATCTATCGAAATATTGTGGACACGCAAATCTGGCAACAAAAGGCAGAAGGACAGAATTATTTTGAAGCCTATAACCTCCGTTACCCCGGCGAGGTCCTGGAACGGTTTGAAGAGAAGCTGGGAAAAGATGTCCGCATTATTCGTGCGTTGGCGCTGGCGCTGGGGAAAACCCGTGCGCTTCAGTCAGACAATATGTTTGTTGGAAATCAGCGCGGCAGTTTTCTCCAGATGGTCCGGCGGACTTCCAATGGAGATGTGTACCTGCAAGGGGCGCTTTATCTGTTGGAAACAGATATGCCCCGCCGACACGCCCTGCTGGATGAACTGGCTGCCACAGAATATGCCAAGACCGAGGATGCCTTGTTTGTCCTGTCTCTGTTCGATGACCAGGAGGAAGGGTACCGCACTATGCACAGCCAGCTTCTCCGATTGCTGGGGAAAGAACGCACGCTTTCCCTGCCTGAAAACTGCGGCGTGCTGGAATGGCTGGTCCAGCATTATGCTCCGTATATCAAGTCGTATCGCGGAAAGTCAGATCTTGTTTTGCGAACACTGACGAAGTTTTTCAGAATGAACATGAAACCGGACAGCCGGGAGTTTTCAATCCTGACAGATGCCGGCTACAGCGGTGAGGAAATTATACTGACCAATTCCCTTTGTGTGTGGGCAGACAGAATCCCGGACAGGATCTCCTGGAACGGGACCACCGCAGAAAAAATCGCATCGGCGTGCTGCCAAATGCTCTTAAACCAACCGGATGGACTGTCGGAAGGGCTCTATGCCTATGTTGGATGGTTGTTTGGCCGCTATGAAAGGTTTGCTGTCCAGTACAATGGGTATCCAAATCTCTGGGAGGCGATTAAAAAAGAACTCATACCATCCGCACCACAGACAATGATCTGGATGCTGAAAACCGTCAAAAAGGAATTCCCGTATCGCTTTGACGCCTTTGACCCCCAGTACGATATTCTGGCAAAAGAAGTGCCGCAAGGCGATTACTGGGAACTGTTTACAGATCAGATGCTCTGCTCTTGTGGAAAAACGCCAATTATTCAATGGCTGGCAAGATACCGGGAATTAACGGGCGCTGATTACTGTGATGGCTTCCAGGAATGGCACCGTTCCTCCGATAGAGCTTTTGCTCTGCTGGTAGAGAGAAAAGAAATCCGGCTGTGGCAGTTTTTTGAACAGCATCAGGAAGACGGCCCCTCTGCGCAGTCGATGAAACTGCTCTTGGGATATGCCATGAATATCTCCAGCTGGCAGGGCTTCCGTTTTGTCCGGCGTCTGCTGCAGAAATACACTCCAGTGCAGCTCCAGAAGTTTTTTGGGGAGCGGTTTTTCTTTCATGAACTTTTTGTAAGGGGTAATCGGTACAGCAGCAGAGACTATGAGTTTTTTATCAAACGCTCTTTCCTGACAGAAGAGCAGCATCGGCAGCTCTTTGAATGGATCGAGGCTTCTTTTTTCCAAATGGAGCCGAAATGCTATCAAGAGTTTATCTGGTGCGCTTTACAAGATTCGGATGTGCAGCGGCTATACGACAGGCGGCTGCTTGCGTCCGTTTTGCGAAGCCTTTTATCCAGCGGGAAGTACACAGGTGGCCGTGCGGACCATCTAAAGGAAAAATTCTACAGTAAGGAAGAGCTGGAAGCCGATCAAAAAGCCGACGCTGAAAAAGCGGAACGGGAGGAACGCCTTCGCCGGGAGCAGGAGCACCAGAAGAAATGCGAACGGTTGGAGCAGACCTATGACGGTACGATGTCTTCTCTAAAAGAGTTTACAAAAAGTTTCTATTACGATAGGGATGTGAAAGAAGCCCTGGATATGGTGTGCGAAAAGCTGCGGGAACAGCCTGTGGGCTGCGCGGCGGCATTTGCAGCGGACGAATTAGAACAATTTTTCAAGTTGTGCGGTGATTTGGCACGATACAATCCAGGAGACGAACAGAAAATTTTGAATATGGCAAGAACAATGATGGGAGGTCTTGCGGCATGATCTATGCGGAAAAGCATTTATCTTTGTTGTCCCGAATGGGGCGCGATGGGCTGCAGTTGCGTTTCACTGGAGAATTTCCAGAAGAAATACTGGATCAGACCTGTAAAAAAATCGAAGATATGGGTCTGCAAGAGCAGATTCGCAAGGAAGAAGCCACGCAAATCCAGAGGGAATTGATTCAAGTTCCAGAATTTGCGGAATTATATCAGGCTCTGTGCGCACATGGAATAGCGGTATCTGTTATTCAGACGATGCTCCATGCGGCAAGCAGCTATCAGGAGCACTTGTCCCAATATCCGAAGGAGCAGGTGCTGGAGGCGGCGGTGCTGGATCTCAAGCCTTCCCTGAAATTTGAGTACATGAAACACTACCAGCCGCTGGTGCGGTATGAAGAAGAGGAGCAGGCCGTCGCAGACAACCTGGATACCTTCCCTGTTCTGGAGTGGCAGGAAATCTCTCCGCTGACGGAACATCAGCGTTCAATGATGCGTCTGCCGTTTCTTGGCACTTATCTATTCAACTGGCACGACCATGAGCGGAAGGCTGTAGAGCTGTTGGAGCAGAATCTGCCCCTCCAGAAAATCCTGATGATGAACTATGTGTGGGGAGTGGAGTTGTTTCTGGATGCGGACAGTCTGAAAAATCTCAAATGGCTGCAAATGCCGGATGTAGAAAAATTCCGCCGGCTGATGGAAGCCTTCGAGTATGATGCGGAAGATTTATCGGAATTCTGGACGCTCTGGCTGGAAAACCGGGCCGGACAATATGATGTCGAATGGTGGCTGAGTCAGCTGCTGCCCATCAGCAAAGAGCGGCGGCAGAAAATCCTGCAAAGCAGGCTGAGTTATCTCAATGCCCTTTACGCTGGCTGCCTTCACATCAATTTTGAACAAGTAGAGTATTTTCAAGTCCAGCTCCTTATCTATGCGGTGGAGCACAAGAAAAAGCATTTTTTGAATCTGGTGAATCAGAACAGCGAACTATTTTTCTCGCTGGGGCGGTATTCGCTCTTATTTGTGAGTGGCTTCTGTGAACGCTGTAATCTCAATTCACTGACGGTTAAGAACTTAAAAGATAGTGATTCTATTGAACGGACAACCAGCTACTTTGAACTTTTGGAAGAGGGCCAGCAGTATACCTTTGAGGAACTGCGCCTGTTGTGGCACCAAGAGGAAGTATATGTAAGACTGTACGCCAAACTTTCCCCGCTCTCCGTGGACCAGAGGATGCTCACGATCCGGCAGCTGATAAAGCGGGATCTTGTCAGCCAGAATATCGGAGATGAGGCGCTGGAACAGGTAACTCAATGCTTGCTGGAAAAGCCGTTTGGAGCTTGGTATGAGAAAGATTTCGGGCATATCCGGGGACTGACGCGGCAGACTGCAATGCTTATGCTGCAGCACTATCCGGAGATTCAGGTATTTATCCCGGAATTTCGGGCAGAGGCGGATGCGGTTTTCGCGGTCAGCAACGCTTCCAAGATCACAGGCTTTTCAAACTGGAGTCAGGTGTGCGGCTCAATACTGGTTACCGATCAGAATTGGGCCTATCTGAAAGAAAACATGGGATTTTCCGGGGAGTTCGTCCGCGAGTATCAGCCGGGGATTGTGAATTTCCTGCTCCGGGGCGGCAGCTCGATGGTCCGCCCGCTGTATAACGAATTGCAGTATAGGAACGAAAGTGAAAAAAACTGCGAGGCGCTCCGGCGTATTGTACAGGCAGAGCTGATGGGCCAGTTCTATAAACTGAAATACTTTGCTGGTGATTTGAAGCAGGAAATCCATTACCCAATTCAAGAGGCGCGGGAAGATGTCTGGAAACAGAATCTCTCTTTGACCAGACCGGGCCTTATGGCGAAAGAGGTGGATGATTTTTACCACACGATCCGCATGGGCGAGCTTCCGCACTTTACCTGCTTATCCTGCTATCAGGGCAGCCAGAGGGACTGCCTTTTGGCCGCATTCGATAGCAACAAAAAAATCATTCTGGTTTACAAAGACGAGAGCGTAGTAGCACGGGCGTGTCTCCGGCTGACGAAAGGCTCTTTCCAGCAGCCGGCAACGCTCAATTTTGAATTTGCTGATCTGTCCAAAGAAGATGTTCCCACAGGCAGTCACGCATACAGTGAGAAGCTGGTGCTGTTTCTGGAACACATTTATACCTCTGGATTGAAGGAAAGTGAAGAGACGGCGGCAAAAGAAATGGTAGTGGCACTGGCAACGCAGAAAGCGGAAGAACTCGACGCGGTTGCGGTGCTGTCAAATCAGTATCGCGGATGCTATCCCAGTGGGCGGTATGTCAGCGCCCCAATCTATATCTACATCTCAAAGTCCAAAAATGGGCGCCAGTATCTTGACTCTCTCGGAGGCGCTGCAGTGACTTTGGCAGAGGAACAGTATAAGCAAGAATCGTTTTTGGTAGAACGGGCCGCACTGGACCGAGCCCATGCGGCATGACAGGAGGTTTCTTTATGATGTTTGACAGTGTTTTGGTAAAAGTATCCTGCAGTGAAGAACTGCTGTATCTCCACACCATATCCCGGAGGCATAAATCCCCGTACCGCTTTGCAATCCTGCGTGATACGCTGGAGCAGTTGGAGCGGGAGCCGGGGCGTCAGATCATCGTGGCTGACTGCGGCTGCTATGCCGCCCTTCGGCTCACACGGGCACTGGACGGCGAGATGCTGGTGATCCGCTTTTCCTGGCTGCAAAGCGCCGGTGCGGACAGCCTGCGCGGCTATGAGGAGTGGGTGCGGCTGCCCTACCGCCGCTTCCACGAGTGTGTGGAGGCCGGGACGGATATGGCCGGATGGAACTGGAGCCAGCTCTCCGTGCCGGAGAAGGTGACCCGCCGCTTTGAATTTCACAGCAGGCAGAATCTCCATCAAATCGCCCAGCGGCCGATCCTGCGGCACAAGCTGGGGAAAACCCTGGAACACCATTTCCAGTGGCGGGGTGCGGAGAAGATCCTCATTTATGATGACGGTGCGCCGTACAGCTTCTTCTTTGAAGAGGTCACGCCCCGGGGCACGGGAATCTGCGGCGGCATCATCCTGCATGGCGCGGATGACCTGCAGAGAGCCCAGTACAGCGTCCACACCTAATTATAACAGGGAGGTACATACCATGACGATCATTAAAATAAATGGCGGCTTCTGGGGATGGGAGCCAATAGAGACGCTGGAGCGGCTTTATCCGCTGTTTGAACAGTACACATTGGACCCGATCTATGAGTGGTACGGGAATTTTGTAAATCGGAAGCCGGAGTGGCAGCGGTCAGAAGAGCGTCAGGCGTATCAGGGCTGCACGGTAATCTCGGGACGGTTCCTGCATTATGGAAATTTCTTCTATATCGTCACCGATGAGGAAGAACTGATCCAGCGTTTTGAGCGCCTGGTGGCGGACAACAAGGCCACACAGGCATACCAGGACGAGAGGAAAGTCTGCTTCCCGTGCAGCGAGTGCAACCAGTGGTCGGCTGCCAGCGGGCTCTGCGGACTGACTGGCCGTTATAGACAACCCCAGTGGGAGTGCTTTGCGCGATATGTTCTGCCGAAGGGGAAAGTCGAAGGTGACGGCGCAAATATGCGCATTGAACTTCCGATCCCGGAAAAGGCAGGAAAGAAAGCGGTGCTTATCGGCCGCGGCCAATGGGAGGTTTAACAATGGATTGGAGCAAAGTCCACAGGAAACTCGCTGGCCGCTTCAGGCTTCTGGAGCGTCGAAATGAGGATGGAGATTGTGTGATCCACTGTTTCGGCGCTTTGGGCCAAACGGGAGTGAATAACGATGATGTTCGCTATATATGCGGCTTCTATGGAATCCCTTATAGCGAGGACTGGCGTAGAGAAGAAACCCGCGACGCCGGCGACAGTTTTTATCTCCTGATTAAGACGGATGACTGAAAAAGTGCTTTGTCTGCCCTTATCAAAAGCATAGGGCAGAATCCGTGTAAATTCGTAACAGGGCCGGGCGGAGGAAAATTCCTCTACCCGGCCCTTCTTTTTGGAGCTGACATGGCCCGTGTCAAATCAAGCGAAATCATTTTACGGTATTTCATAATCGGACGGCCGTATGCTCTTTTGGTCTCAATTTTCTATTATACTTCGACCTCATCTTCTTGTGTTTTGATATGCTGTGTGGTACTCTTTTACCATACGGACATCTTATTTATGCACAAAGGAAAGGTGATCTTAAAATGGCAGAAGCCGAGAACAAGCGTCAGCGCCGTACCCCGCAAGAGAGAGCGAATGAACTGGATGAAAAAATCACGAAGATAAATCAGTCCATCAATGAGCTGGAGGAGAAAAAGAAAACTGTTGTAGAAGAGTACGATGCGAAGATCACCGCAGCAAAGGAACGCATCAAATCTCTGGAGGCAAAAAAGCAGGAGATCCTTGCTCCCAAGGCTCCCCGAAAGCCCCGTAAGACGAAAAAACAGAAAATTCAAGAGATTGTGAAGCTGGCAATGAAAAACGGGATGTCCGTAGAGGAAATCGCCGGACAACTCCATGTGGAAGTTGAAAGCTAAACAGTTTTGATAGAAAAGCAGCATCGTCCTGGTATATTTGAGACGATGCTGCTTTTTATGGTGCAGGCCGACTATTCCATGCCCCTGATTTTTCAATGATACCGTTGTAGATAAAAACTTTCCTGCTTTTTTGTTGAGAAAGGCGTCATACAGGCGTAAAGGATATGTATAAAGCAAAAAAGGAGGCAATTATCTATGTTAATTGGTGTCGATCATGGCAACAAACAAATCAAAACCGTTCATGGCGAGCCCTTTGTGTCTGGACTGCAGCAGAGTCTGACCCGGCCGTTCGGCCAGAGCCTGCAATACTGTGGTACTTATTACACACTGTCCAATGAGCGTATTCCGTTCCACAAGGATAAGACGGAGGATGACCGATTTTTCGTCCTTACACTGATTGCTATTGCAGAAGAGATAACCGCCCGGGGAATTGGTGAAAAAGAACAGCAGCACATCCAGTTGGCTGTTGGTCTGCCCCCGGCACATTTTGGCTCTCAAGCAGAGAAATTCACAGCCTACTTTCAAGGCCGCGGGCTTGTTGAGTTTATGTATGGAGACAAACACTACACCATCAGCATTGAGGATGTGGCCTGCTATCCCCAGGCATACGCAGCTGCGGCCACAATGCTGCACGCCCTGCTGGATGACCCAAAGGCAGTCGTATTGGATATTGGAGGCTTTACAGCGGATTATCTGTTGTTGAAAAACGGAAAAGCCGACCTCGCTTCCTGCGATTCGCTGGAAAACGGCGTTATCCTGTTATACAATAAGATCAGGTCCAGAGGAAATGCAGAGTTGGATTTGCTGTTGGATGAGGGCGATGTGGATGCCATCCTCATGGGCAGACGGACACAGTACCCGGCCGAGACCGTACAGCTTGTGGAGCGACTGGCGCAGGAGTTTGTCAACGACTTGTTCAGCACTTTACGAGAGCGGATGTTGGATTTGCGCTATTGCAAAGTGGTGTTTGTGGGCGGCGGCGCTATTCTGCTGCGCCGGCAGATCGAGGATTCCGGCAAGGTGGGAGCACCTCTGTTCGTCACGAACATCAACGCCAATGCAGCTGGATTTGAATACCTGTACCGGCTTGAAACAGTGAGCAGGTGACAATCATGACGGCCAAAAAAGAAAGGGGGCGCTTCTCTCTGCGGTTCAATATCGGTGACCCAGTGCAGCGGGCCGCCGTTGAACTGCTGGAACTACAACCGCCCCACAGTAAAGCTCAGTATATTGCAAATGCGCTTGTGTACTATAACACTCATTTTTCTGACGATCCGCAGCCGTTAAAAGTGCCAGCCATTGACCGTGCGGCCATTGAAGCGATAGTACGGGAAATTATGCGTCAGGATGAGCAGGCTTCGGATAAGGCAGTTTCGACCGGGGAATCTTCTCCTCCAAAGAAAAATAAAATAGCCCTGCCGCCGCAGGAACAGACGACAGAGCCATCAGAGGGAGCATCCGAAGTTGATGATATGACCCGCAATCTGATCGCCAGCACCATGGCGGCTTTCCGTAGGAATGGCTAAAAAAGAGGTATGGGAGCGAAGCTGTGCCGACTCTCATACCTCTTCCTTTTCCTGTATAGCAGCAATAAAGTTGTCGATAATCTGTTCCAAGTGGCGATATTGGCTGGGTGTCAATGTGGAAATCTTCTGCTGGAGCAACGAAGTATCTGCTTCAAGAATTTTACCACGCAGTAAATAGTCTGCGCTGATGCCAAGTGCCTCACAGATCTTCAGCATAGTTTCCGGGCGCATCGCTTTTTGACCCATTTCTGCATACGAGATGGTCTGCGATGTAAGATGCGTCAAATTTGCCAAAGCCTCCTGTGTCATATTTAATTGTTTTCTTCGCTCCAGAATCCGTTGGCCCATTTCTTTCAAAAGTTCATTCATTCGCAATCCTCCATGCTATAGTTACATTTTATCCACTATGGCATGAAAAATTAAGCGACCATGGTTGAGTTTAGTCAACCATGGCGTATATAATGGTCGTAAAGTGAAAATTTGGAGGAAAAACAAGTGAAAATATGTTCTTGTGCTGTAATCGGTCAGCATCCTACCCGCTTCAAATTCAAATATAATGAATACATGACCTCGTGCAAACGCATAAAAAAGCGGATGCATGATGTATTTGTGTCACTGTACCAGCGCGGTGTGCGCTGCTTTTTCGTTGGAGGCGCTCTGGGAGTAGACATGTGGGCAGGCGAAATCCTGTTGGATATGCAGCGCCAGGTAGAATATCGGGAATTGGGTGTTGTGATGGTCTGCCCCTTCCCCGGCCATGATGTCCGATGGGACCCAAAGAGCCAGGCACGGCAGCGAAAACTCCGAGAGGGCTGTGCCAAGGTGCTGATGGGATCAGAACACCCAGGAGCCGAAGGGTATAAAAAACGCACGGAATATATGATGGGGCAGGCCGACTATGTTGTAGCTGTTTATGATAATGATCCGAAACATTACAGCGGAGTCAGAACGGCGATGTGCATTGTAGAAAAAAGGAATTTGCCTATGGTGCTGATCCATCCAGACACAGGAATTATAAAAATAATAAATCACTCTGGAGTAGAGAACAGGAATCAGATATGATGTTACTATCAATTAGTTGAGGGCAACTATGCTAACAACTGACAAGTGTTTTTCCGAAAATGAAATGGTGGCGTTAATTATGCCGCCAAGTGTTTCGGCAAAGCAAATTGCGTTTTTGGATAAAGCATTATATAATACTTTGCATGCAAAGCTGTACGATGAAGAAACAACATACGGGTACCTGACCTATTTAACCTACCGGGTGGAGGAGACGCTGTTCACTTGGAAAAAGAAAAGCGATGTGGACGGGTTTTGGGCCGACCTCACATGGGAGGAATATATCGCCTTTTTGCAGCGGAAAAAGCCATTAGTCCTGGCAACCCAAAGGGTGCTGCTCAACACCGTGCTGGCGTTTCCTGCCTCCGCATTTGACTTTACATTGTCAGAGGCAGAAGTGGACTTTCCCGTAGCGCGTTATGACAGTGCCGGGATGCTCCATATGGCAAAACTCTATTCCTTTGAGAACTACATCTCAATCGTGGAGTTTCTGATGTTCCGAGCAGAGAGGGAGTATTATCTGCTGTGGAAGAAACAGCGGGGACCCCACTACACATGGGAGCTTTATATCGTGGAGCTGCTTCACAGCCGAAGGGAGTTTGTGGACCCACTATCGAGGGCCTTCCGCAACGCGCTGGTCCAACTGGACTTTCTCCCGGCGTGGCAGATGATCTATGCGACTATTCATGAGGATGAAGAAATAGAATAACATGAAAAGACCCCACAGACCGAATCTGCGGGGTCTTTCGATCTCTCCCCCTCTTGACAAATACAAACCATAGTGCTATATTCAAAACATCGTTATAAAACAGTGTTTTGAAAAGGAGGAATGGCAGTGGCAAAACAAAAGGCGGGGGTCTATGACAAGGTGCTGGAGTGCGCCAAGGAGGAGTTTTTGTCCAAGGGATTTCTGGACGCTTCCCTGCGTACCATCGCCCAGGAAGCGGAGACCAGCACCGGGTCCATCTACACCCGCTTTGGGGACAAGGAGGGGCTGTTCCGGGCCATTGCGGAGCCGGTGGTGGATGAGTTCAAGGCCATGTTCCGCAAGGTGCAGGAGGACTTCCACCAGTTCCCGGAGGAAGAGCAGCGTGCGGACATGGGCCAGTACACCGCCCGCCACCAGGAGGAGCTGCTGGACTACATCTACGATCACTTTGATGTATTCCGCCTGCTGCTGGACGGGGCCCATGGCACCCGGTTTTCGTGCTTCCTGGACGAACTGGTGGACATCGAGGTGGAGTACACCTACAAGTACATGGAGGTCATCGGCTGCGAGAGCGTCAAGTCTGGCTTGGTGACGGAGGAGTTCATCCATATCATCGTCACCGCCTACTTCAACGGCATGTTCGAGGTGGTGCGGCACAACATGGACCGCGCCGCCGCCCACCGCTATGTCAAGATGCTCAACCGCTACCACATGGCGGGCTTTGGCACCGTGTTTGACCCTCAGCCCTGACGAGAGGCTGTGCCTTTGGGTACAGCCCTCTCATTTGTACAAAAGTTAGCAATTACTAACCAAAAGGAGGAATTTATATCATGAAACAACAAAGCCCCATGCTCCGTTTGTGGGAGCTGGGAGAGGGACAGCAGGGCGGCCTGAAGCGGGCGGTCCTGTCCGCTGTGGTGGGGGTACTGTTCGGGATGCTCCCTTACTTCGCCGCGGCGCAGATCATTCTGGGCCTGCTGAAAGGGGAGCAGAGTATGCAATACTACCTGATATGGTGTGTTGTGGCGCTCGTGGGCTTCCTGCTCCGGGCAACCCTGTATTCCCTGGCTCTGTCCCAATCCCACAAGGCCACCTTTGCCATCCTGAAATCCATCCGGGAGCGGGTGCTGGAGAAACTGCCCAGAATGCCGCTGGGCACGATTTTGGACACCTCCAGCGGCCAGATGAAGCAGATCATCGTGGATCAGGTGGAGAGCATGGAACGGCCCCTGGCCCATCTCCTGCCGGAGATGACCGCCAATGTGCTGGGGCCGGTGTGCATCCTTATTTATCTGTTCGTACTGGACTGGCGGATGGCCCTTTTAAGCCTGGTGTCCATCCCGGTGGGCATGGCTTTCATGATGGCGGTGATGGCCGGCTACGGCAAGCAGTACGAGGGCTCGGTCAAAACCACCCAGGCCATGAACAGCGCCATTGTGGAGTACATCGGCGGCATTGAAGTTATCAAGGCGTTCAACCAGGGCAAGCAGTCCTATGCCCGCTTCTCTGACAGCGTGAAGGCCAACGCCTCCTACTTTTACCACTGGATGAAGAGCTGCCAGATGCCGGTTTCTCTGGCTCGTGCCATCTCACCTACCACCATGATCACCATTCTGCCGGTGGGCTGGCTTCTCTACACCGGAGGGAGTCTGCCCATAGAAACCTTTATCACCACCATCGTCCTGTCCCTGGGCATCGCCGGGCCGCTGCTGGCCGCCATGGACTTTGTGGACAGCCTTGCCAAAGTGGGCACCATCGTGGGCTCGGTGGACGCCATTCTGAACGGAGCGGAGCAGGATCACGGGGAAACACCGGCGGAGTTCCGGGGCCGGGACATCCAGCTCTCCCATGTGTCCTTCGGCTACCACGCGGACAAGGAGGTGCTCCACGATGTGTCCCTCACCATTCCAGCTGGGAGCATGACCGCCTTTGTGGGGCCCTCTGGCTCAGGCAAGTCCACCATCGCCAAGCTGATCGCCGGCTTTTGGGATGTAACCTCCGGCTCCATCACCTTGGGCGGACAGGACTTGAAGCGGGTCCCGCTGAAGCAGCTCTATGACCAGGTGGCCTTTGTCTCCCAGGACAACTACCTCTTTGACGAGAGTATCCGGGAAAATATCCGCATGGGCCGCCCGGCGGCCACCGACGCCGAGGTGGAGACGGTGGCAAAGGCCGCCGGGTGCGACGCCTTTATCCGGGGCCTGGAACGCGGCTACGACACCGTGGTGGGCGGAGGCGGCGCCCATCTGTCCGGCGGCGAACGCCAGCGTATCGCCATCGCCCGGGCCATGCTCAAAGACGCGCCCATTGTGGTGCTGGACGAGGCCACCGCCTACATAGACCCCGAAAACGAAGCTGTTGTTCAGCAGGCCGTGGGCAAGCTGGTGGCGGGAAAGACCGTTCTGGTCATCGCCCACCGCCTCAGCACCATCACGGGAGCGGATCAGATTGTGGTAGTCAATGGCGGCCGCATCCAGGATGCGGGCACCCACGAAGAACTTTTGAAAAACTGCCCGCTGTATCAGGAGATGTGGCGGGCGCATATGGGCGCAAAGGAGGGAGAGCAGGCATGATCGGCGTTCTGAAAAAAATCTGGCACTTTGCCGGCGAGGAACAGGGTAATATCCGGAAGTCCATGATTTTAGGCTTCTTTTACGCGGTGTTTCATATGTTCCAGATTGCGGCTATCTATGTGGTGGTGCTGGCCCTGGTGGGCGGCTCCACAGACTCCACCCCGGCATGGCAGGCGCTGGGGCTTCTGCTGGCCAGCATCCTGGGCCGGGCGGTCCTCAACCGCTTCAGCCAGCTCCAGCAGACCCACGCCGGTTACTTCATGGTGGCGAACAAGCGTATCTCCATCGGCGACAAGCTCAAGCGGGTCCCCATGGGCTATTTCAACGACCAGAGTTTGGGAGAGCTCACCGGCATCACCACCACCGTTCTGGACGAGGTGGAGAGCACCGGCCCCATGGTGCTGGTCGGCATTCTGGGCGGCCTGATCAATTCCGCCGTCATGCTGCTGTGCGTCCTGTTCTGGGACTGGCGGATCGGCCTGCTGGCCCTGGCGGGAATGCTGGTGTATCTGGCCCTCCTCTCCGGGATGGAGAAGCAGTCCGCCAAGATCGCCCCCAAGCGTCAGCGGGACGAAGCCCGGCTGGTGGAGGCGGTGCTGGAACAGCTCCAGGGCATGAGCGTCATCAAATCCTTTAATCTGACTGGAAAGGGCGACAAGCGGGTGCGGCAGGCGCTGGAGGACAGCCGGGCCAACAATCTGGCGGTGGAAAAGCTGTTCACGCCCTATGTGTGGGCGCAGGAGATGGCCCTCCATCTGTTCAGCGTTCTGATCCTGGCCGCGTCGGTGGGGCTGTGCCTGACAGGAGCCATGTCCCTCGCCAATGCGCTGATGGCGGTCATCGTCTCCTTCCTGATCTTCTCCCAGATCCAGTCCGCGGGCAGCGGCGTGTCCGCCCTGCGTCTGGTGGGCAGCTCCATCGACCACGCCAACCAGGTGGACGACATCCCGGAGATGGATCAGCGCGGCACGGTAATCCGTCCGGAGGACCACGAGATTGCATTCGACCATGTGAACTTCTCCTATGGAAGCCGCCCCATCCTCAAGGATGTGTCTCTGACCATCCCGGACCGGACCACCACCGCCATTGTAGGGCCCTCCGGCTCGGGCAAGACCACTCTCTGCAACCTGATCGCCCGGTTTTGGGATGTGGACGGCGGCCGTGTGACCATCGGCGGCCGGGATGTGCGGGAGTACACCCTGGAGTCCCTGATGGAGCAGGTGAGCATGGTGTTCCAGCGGGTGTACCTCTTTGCCGACACCGTGGAGAACAATATCAAGTTCGGCTCTCCCGACGCCACCCATGAGCAGGTGGTGGAGGCGGCGAAGAAGGCCTGCTGTCATGATTTCATCTCCGCTCTGCCGGAGGGATATAATACCGTGATCGGAGAGGGCGGGGCCACCCTTTCCGGCGGCGAGAAGCAGCGTATCTCCATCGCCCGGTGTCTCTTGAAGGACGCGCCCATCGTCATCTTCGACGAGGCCACAGCCAATGTGGACCCCGAGAATGAGGACCAGCTTCAAAAGGCCATGGAGGCCCTGACCCGGGAGAAGACCGTGCTGATGATCGCCCACCGGCTTAAGACCGTGCGGAGCGCAGATCAGATCCTGGTACTGGACCAGGGGCGCATCGTCCAAAAGGGCACCCATGACGAGCTGATCCAGCAGGCGGGCATCTACCGGGATTTCGTGTCCGAGCGCACGGAGTCCAGCCGCTGGACACTTTGATTGATCGAAAAAGACAAAACTGCAGTACAGATATTTGCATTGCGATTTTTGGGTGGCTATGGCATTTGCAGCAAAAAAATCGCCATGCGCAGATACGGGGAACGCTATAAAGAAAGCGTGCAGTTCCAAAACTAAAGTGGAGCTGCACGCTTTCTATTCTACTTCTTTCCTACCTTCCTAAACTCTCCCGGTAACAGTCCAGTGCTCTTTCGGAACAGCTCCGCAAAGCGGCTGGAGGTAGAATAGCCCACAGTCTGCGCAATCTGTCCAATGGACAAATCAGTATTAGCGAGAAGGTACTCCGCTTGGCTCATGCGGCGCTGCTGGATGTACTCGGTGATGGTGCAGTCATAGACTTTTTTGAAACTGCTCTTGAGTTTTGTTGTCCCCATGCAGGCAATCTGGGTCAGACGCTCCATAGGAACTTCCGCGGCGTAATGGTCGCTCAGGTAGGTAGCGACTGTCCGAATATTCTCAATATCCTGGGTTGCCAGCCGCCCAGTGGCCGCCGGACGCTTTTTCTGATACTCCACCACCAGCGACAACGCTTCGGCTACCTTGCCCTCATAAAACAGTTTGGCGGCGATCCCATCTCCGCGGTAATTTTGAAGCTCTGTAAGGAGCCTGGACATTTCCGGGAAGTCTGTTGTCTGGTCGATCTTTCGGAATGCCTCCACCGGGTTGTGGTATTCGTCCGGATACTGCTTTTTGAGATAATCCTCATAGTAGGCGGGCATGATCTCAACGCCGATGGAGCGAATAGGAATATTTTTGTGGATCAGCACCCGGTAGGGTGAATAGCCGCCGATATAGGTTTTGATACACCCGGCGGACAGCCGACGGTACGGAGCCAATTCCTCGCCGGAGATGGAATCATAGCGGGTGATGCTCAGACACTCCGGCAGGGAGAATTCCAGCAGAGAGTCCTCGTGAAAGGAAAAGTTATGGATCTTGATGTCGTACAGATCCTTTTGCCCGTAGGTCCAGTAGGACCCCTCTCCGATTTCGGGCGATAACTTCCACGAGATGCCTAAAGAACCATACTGCTGATTATCCGGGTCGGGGATAAAACCGTGCCCTTTCAACAGCGGCGCATAGTATTGCTCAATGATTTCGGGCATGACAAAAGACTCGCCTCCTCTTTACAACGATTGGACGAACTTTTGAAACGAAAAGACGAACCTCGTTTCAAATCATTGAAAGCCGCCCCAATCGAGTGTATGTTATAGGTGACGGTTAGCGAACTCTAACCAAAGAGTAGCATATCACAAAGAAAAAGTCAACATGACGCAAAAGGAGGAGCAAAATGAGTAATCAAGTCAATTCACTGAAGAAGGGCCTTACGGTCAAGGACCTTGTGACAACGGGTATTTTCAGTGCCATCTTTTTTGTGTTTACCCTGGTCGGCGGACTTCCGTTCGCCCCGAATCCAGTCCTGACCTTCTATATGCCGATGGGGGCGGCGCTGCTGTGCGGCCCTATTTATCTGCTGATGGTAGCTAAGGTGCAGAAGCGGTGGAGCGTCACAATCCTCGGCATCATCATGGGGATCATCTGGTTTGCCACCGGAATGCACTGGGCGTTTTCCCTGGGCTATATCGGGATGGGACTCATTGCGGACTTGGTAGCCGGCGCCGGTCACTACCGCAACAAGGCCATCAATCTGCTGTCCTATATGCTGATTTCTCTGGGAGGCATCTATACTTATGTGGTGTTCTTTCTTGACCCGGACGGCTGGGCCAGCACCATGCTGAAAAATGGCACGGAACAGTCCTACATCGACACCATGAACGCCTCCGCCCCCTCCTGGCTCCTCGTGGTCATCATCGTTGGCACCTTGGCGGTGGCGGCTTTCAGCGGCTGGGTCGGCGGCAAGATGCTGAAAAAGCAGTTTGAAAAGGCTGGGATCACCGCATGATGGGCGGAGCATCATCCCGGCGCGGGCTGTGGCTGGACCCCAGGACGAAGATATTGCTGCTGCTGTTCTGCATCCTTTCCGCTATGATGGCCCCGTCCCTATTCTACGAACTGGGCCTTGTGGTGCTGATCGGACTGCTCGGCGTCTGCTTCGGGAAGTGGAAATATGCCTGGAAGGGTGTACTGTTCTATGCGCTGATTGTTCTGCTCACCCTCTGGATTATGGACACCATGACGGGCACCTGGCGCACCATGTTTATCGCCTTTTTGGGGCTGTTCCATAAGGTCTATCCCTGTGGGATGCTGTCCGGCATTGTCCTCTCTACCACGAAGGTCAGCGAATTCTTATCCGCCATGAACCGCATCCACGCACCGAAAAAGCTGGTGATCCCGCTGGCCGTCATGCTCCGCTATGTCCCCACCATCCAGGAGGACTGGCGGTTTATCAAGGACGCCATGCGGATGCGGGATGTGTCGCCGTCTCCCAAGGGACTGCTGACGCACCCGGCCATGACGGTGGAGTGCATTTATGTCCCGCTGATGATGGCGGCATCCAAGGCGGCGGATGAACTGTCCATTGCCTCCATTACCCGCGGGATCGAAAACCCGAAGCCACGGACCTGTCTGGTGCAGATTCACATAGGGCCCGCGGATCTTCTGGCGGGCGTCTGCTTCGCGGCGTACCTCGCTGTGGGGCTGTACTGGAAGGGGGTGTTCGGATGATTGAATTAAAGCATGTGTCGTTTGCCTACCAGGGGCAGGAGCATGACGGCCTGCACGACATCAATCTGACGATTGCGGACGGAGAGTGCGTCCTGTTCTGCGGCCGGAGCGGATGCGGCAAGACCACCATCACAAGGCTGGTCAACGGCCTGATCCCACAATTCTATGCGGGGGAATTGACGGGCAGCGTACTGGTGGATGGACAGGAAATCAGCAAGCTGCCCATGTACCAGATCGCCGCTAAAGTCGGCTCTGTGTTCCAAAACCCCAGGACGCAGTTTTTCAATGTGGACACGGACAGCGAAATTGCCTTTGGGATTGAAAACGAGGCCCGGCCGCCCATGGAGCTGGCGGAGCGGGTGGAGCAGGCCACCGACGACCTGCATATCCGCCCGCTCCGAAACCGCAATATCTTTGAATTGTCCGGGGGCGAAAAGCAGAAGATCGCCTTCGCCTCGGTCTATGCCATGAATCCGGAGATTTACCTGCTGGATGAGCCGTCCTCCAATCTGGATATGACATCTATGCAGGAGTTAAAAGGCCATTTGCGGCTGCTTCAAAAGCAGGGCAAGACCATTCTGATCGCGGAGCACCGGCTCTATTATCTGATGGGTCTGGCGGACCGGATCGTGTACTTGGAGCTGGGCCGGATTGAGAAGATTTTTACGCCGGAAGAGTTCCGCGGATTACCAAGGGAGACCCGGGAACGCATGGGATTGCGGGCGGCGGACTTGGCGGAGGTGCGGCCTCCGCAAGTTCACCCACCGGCATCTTCCCCTGTCCTGGAACTTCGGGATGTCACACTCCGGTATAAAAAGCGGACGGTCCTGCACCGCATCAGCCTTGCCGCCGCAAAGGGTGAGGTCATCGGCGTGGTGGGCCACAACGGGGCCGGGAAAACGACCTTTTCACGCGCCCTGTGCGGGCTCCACAAGGACTGTGAGGGGCAGTTCCTGTGGGCTGGACAGACGATGGAACGGAAGAACAGGCTGAAACGCTCCTATATGGTGATGCAGGATGTGAACTACGAATTGTTTGCCGAGAGTGTGGAGGCGGAGTGCTCTTTCGGCATCCGCAATCCGGACTTGACCCTGGTCGCCTCAACTCTGGAGGAATTGGGGCTGGCTCCCTATCGGGAGCGCCACCCCAACACGCTGTCTGGCGGGCAGAAGCAGCGGGTGGCCGTAGCGGTCAGCATGATCTGCGGAAAAGACCTGCTGGTGTTTGACGAGCCTACCAGCGGTCTGGACTTTGACAGCATGACGCAGGTGGCGGGGCTGATCCGGCGGCTGTCTGAGCTGGGAAAGGTCATTTTCATTGTCACCCATGATTTTGAATTTGTCTGCCGTACCTGCTCCCGTGTCCTGCATTTTGACGAGGGCGAGATGCCCGATGATATACCTGTTGTGATGTACGCCCTCCCGAAGCTGAGAGAGCTGTTCTCTGTCAAGGTGAATGGCTCCGAAGGAGACAGAGAAGGTGGCCTGGGCCATTCAGATGGAAAGGAGAGGTAGTCTATGAAACAGAAGAAAACCAATCGTGTGGCCCTGCTGCTCCACTGGGCCGGGGAGCAAAAGGTATGGCTGTTCCTGGCCGTGCTTCTGGCGATGGCCGGGGGCCTGTGCATTGTGGTGCCCTATATTGAAATTTACCGGCTGATGGACGCCGCCTTTGGCGGGACCTGTACCGAAGAACTGGTGGTGCGGGTCGTGGCTACTGTGGCCGCGGCAGTGGTGCTCCGCTTTGTGCTGTTCGGTGCATCTGGGGTAGTATCTCACAAGGGAGCCTACGGCGCGCTGTTCAAGGTACGCTGCATGGTAGCGGAGCACATGGCTAAGGTGCCGCTGGGGGCGCTGAACGAGCGGCGGACCGGAGACATCAAAACCGTACTGAATGAGGACATCGAGAAGCTGGAGCTGTTTCTGGCCCACAACCTGCCGGATCTGGTGTGCTATCTGGTGGGGCCGGTGGTGGTTTTTGCCTACCTGATGACCGTCAATATCCCGCTGGCTCTGATTTCCCTGGTGCCGCTGGTGCTTGCGGCCGTGGTGATGGCGGTCATGTTCCGCAACACGGATGACCTGATGGATCGGGCCAACCGTTCCATCACCGCGCTGAACTCGGTCATGATCGAGTATATCAGCGGCATGAAGCTCATCAAGGCATATAACATGGGGAGCAAATCCTTCCAGAAATTCTCCTCCGCCATCCATGAGGAAAACGCCATGTGGAACGAGACCTCCCGCCGCATGGGGCCCCCCTACGCGGCCTTCGTGGTCATCATTGAGTGCGGAATGCTGCTCATGGTGCCGCTGGGCGGGATGTTTTTCCTGAAAGGCTCCCTGACAGCCAGCGCGTTCCTGCTGTTCCTCTATGTGGGGTCCATGTACCTGACGGAGATCCGTCCGCTGCAGGAGCTGGGGACCAATTTCGCCAATGTGCTGAACGCGGTTACCAAGGCTAAGGAGATTCTGGATGTTCCCATCTATGAGGGCGGCACGGATTTCCCCCAATGCCATGATATTGAACTGCGAAATGTACGGTTTTCCTACGATGGCAAAACCGATGTGCTGCAAGGCGTCAATCTCAAGATCAGGGACGGAGAGAGGCTGGCCCTGGTGGGGCAGTCCGGCGCCGGCAAGAGCACCATAATCGAACTGATCTCCCGCTTCTATGATGTGCAGGAGGGCGAGGTGCTGATCGGCGGAAAAAATGTCAAGGAGCTGGACTACGACACCATCTTGAGCAATGTGGCCATCGTATTTCAAAAGACCTTCCTCACCCGCGACAGTGTACTGGAGAACATCCGCATGGGGAGCAGCGCCAGTCTGGAACAAGTGAGGGCCGCCGCAAAGGAAGCCCAGATCGACGACTTCATCATGTCTCTGCCGGATGGCTACGATACTAAGGTGGGGAGCTTCGGCTCCCGGTTTTCAGGCGGAGAGAAGCAGCGGATCGCCATTGCCCGCGCCATTTTGAAAAATGCCCCGATCCTGATTTTAGATGAGGCCACCAGCGCCTCCGACCCGGAAAACCAGATGGAGATTGACAGGGCCATCCAAAATCTTTGTAAAGGCAAGACCGTCATTGTGGTTGCCCACCGCCTGAGCGCCCTGAAGATGTGTGAGCGGGTCGCAGTGGTGGAGGACCACACCATCACCTGCGTCGGCACCCATGAGGAAGTCCGCAGGGATAACGCTTACTACCGGAAAGCCTGGGAGGACTACGAAAAGGCCCGGAACATCACCTATCAGTTGGAAGGGGGCGAGTAGAATGAGAGAACACGATGTCTTGAAAAAGAACAAAAATTTTTACATTGGCGTTGGGGGAACTGTTTTGGAGGGCCTGCTCTCCGGCAGCCTGTTCCTGCTGCTTTACTCAGTCATGCAGTTTTTGTGGGCTGGGCAGTTTGACCTGAACCGGGTGTTGATGCTGACCGGGGCGATTGCCGGCATCTTCCTGCTCCGTATCCTGATTTACAGCTATGGCTACACCAAAGCCCAGATCGGCGGCGCGGAAGTCAGCCAAAATATCCGGCTGTTTATGGGTGATCATCTCAAGCGTATCCCCCTGTCCCGGTTTACCCAGGGGCAGACCGGCGACTACATCAACACCATCACCAGCGATGTCAATAACTATGAAAAGATCCTGACCCACAAAATCGGGGACCTGGCGAAAAACTTTGCCTTGTCCATCATGCTGATTGTGTTTGTCATGACGATCTATGTCCCCGCCGGGCTGATCCTGCTGGCGGCGGATCTGCTGCTGATTCCTGGATTGTGGCTTTCTTTCCGTATGGTGAAGAAGTACGGCAAGGAAAAGAATGACATCTGTGCGGAGAATGTCAGCAGCATCGTGGAGTATGTATCCGGCATCCAGACCTTCCGGGCTTATGGCGTGGGCGGCTTGAAAAACAAGACGGTTATCAGCGCCATGCGGGACTTCTGCCGCATCAGCTTTGTATATGAGGCCAAGGTGCTCCCTGTGGGAGCCGGGCTGGGCATCCTGATCTGGCTGTCCTGCCCGCTGGTCATCTGGACCGCCTACGCGCCGTGGGCAGCCGGGGCCATCGACACGGTTTCCTATCTGCTGGTCTGCATGTTGCCGCTGTTCTGTTCCAAACTTGCCAACGCTATTTTTGTGGACCTCACCAGTTACAAAAACCTGATGATCTCCAAAGGGAAGATCTTGGGCGTGATGGATGAGCCGGAGGAAAGCGGCAGTATGGAGGCGCTGCGGACCGCTACCCATGAGATCATCTTAGACCATGTGGACTTTGCCTATGTTCCCGGAGAGCCGGTGCTGAAGCAGGCGTCCTTTACGGTGCCGGATCAGAAGCTGACCGCCATTGTGGGCGATTCCGGCTCCGGAAAATCCACCATCCTGAATTTGATTGCAAAATATTATGAGCCGGCCAGCGGCGTCATCTCCATCGGAGGGAAGCCCATCAGTCATGTGGCGGCGGAGCGCGTGCTGGAGCAGGTTTCCATGGTAGATCAGGATGTGTTCCTCTTTGACGACACCATCCGGGACAACATCCGTCATGCCCGCCCCGATGCATCAGACGCAGAGATTGAGGCAGCCTGCCGGGAGGCCAACTGTGACAGATTTATCCACAGGATGGAAAAGGGCTACGATACACCTACCGGCGAGAACGGTAATCTGCTCTCCGGAGGAGAGCGGCAGCGGCTTTCTATCGCCCGGGCCATTCTGAAAAACAGTCCCATCCTATTGCTGGACGAGGCTACCGCATCCCTGGACATTGAGAACGAGTTGGCGGTCAAGCAGGCCATCGCCAATCTGCTCAAGGAGAAAAAGACCGTGGTGATGATCGCCCATACCCTTTCCATCGTCAAGAATGCGGATCAGATCCTGGTAGTGGCGGACGGAACAATCAAGGAGTCCGGCACCCACGAGGAGCTGCTGACTATGAACGGCAAGTATGCGGCCATGTGGAACGCAGAACAGAAAATCACTGTATAAATGAGAGGTTGCGTCGATGAAAAAACTCCATGCGTCGGGCGAGGATTATCTGGAGGCCGTGCTGGTGCTCCAAAAGGAAAAGGGCATGGTACGCTCCGTGGATGTGTCCAGGCACCTTGATGTATCGAAACCCAGCGTGTGTCATGCGGTAGCTACCTTGAAAGAGGGCGGTTTTCTCACCATGGACGAAGACTCTTTCCTGTACCTGACAGATGTGGGCAGAGAGGTTGCCGAAAAAACTTATGAGAAGCACTGCTTTTTCACCCGTCTGCTGGTGGAGGCAGGTGTAGAGCCAAAGACTGCCGAGCAGGATGCCTGCCGCATGGAGCATGCAATCAGCGATGACAGTTTTCAAAAAATTAAATCAGGGCTAAAGGACAAATAAAAAGTGGCCTGTCAGTCGAGGTTATTGGGGGTGATATAGTGGGAAAACTGTTCATATTATCGGTCGAAGAAGATGACCTTGAAACCGTTGAGAAAATCATGGCCTTCATAGAGTCAACAGAACTGGTCATGTGTACGGATCTTCCCTCTGCCCCTCTACGCTACAAGGCTTTGTGTATCGACGCTGCGTGCCGTCAAGTGTTTTGGCAGGGCAAATTCATAGAGCTGACTCCTATGGAGTTCGATGTGTTTCATTTGCTTGCCCGGCGGCCCGGGCGGGTATTTTCACAAAGGGAGATCTATGAGTTCGCCGCCCCTGATTCGTTTGACAGTAGCTGGACGGGGATCTCCAGCATCATTTATAAGCTGCGCCATAAACTGAACGCTGACCTTATCCAGACCGTGTATGGGAAGGGCTATAAATTCTTGCCGCCATGAGGATTATAGAAAAGAATGTTGGTAGATAGTACGAAGCCATTCATTTATTAGGACTATGCAAGGTAAGAATAAAATTGAGTGTCATAAATCTGCGGTATGTTGGGGCATACCGCAGATTTTGCTATATCATAAGTAAAGATGGGCTATTTTTATTGAAGAATACGGTAGTTTATGTTAGCATAAAAAGGGTAAGACAAGGCTAACTGGTGGAGTGATGATAATGGAGAGGGTCAATTTCAATCCGGAATGGTATGGTGTACAGGCGAAAGTGCTATCGAGAAGCGAGAGACAGATGGTTGTGGATTATGGATGTAATGGGCGTGGTATCGTAAAAAATTATAGTTTGTTTGAGGGAATACAACTTTGCTTCCTCGATTTTGAAACGGATGAATCTATGAGGGCCCAGAAGTTCAATCCAGATATCCTCCAGATTACTCACTGTCAAACCGGACGCTACGAATGCGAATTTGCCAATCATACTGTGGCATATTTGCCAACGGGCTATTTCAGCGTTGCAACCACAGCGTATTTGCCGACTTCGTTCTCTTTCCCCTTGGGGAAGTATTACGGCGTTAGTCTTGTCATAGATCGTCAGGCGCTTTCGGACGAAATACGCCGGATGATGCGGACAATTCCCATTGACCTTGATAAAATAGGGACAACACTTGGTCTTGAAACACAATGGTATGTCAGTGATACTCCACCGCAATTACGACACTTGTTTTCCGAATTATACGCAGCCATTCAAACGGAGTCTGTCGGCTATTTTAAAGTTAAGGCCATAGAACTATTATACCATATGGATCAGTTGACACAGATTAGCGGGTGCGACTCAAAGTATTTTGATAAGAAACAGATTCAAGCAACAAAAGCTATTCGGGAGTATCTTATTTCCCATCTGGATGAAAAAGTTCCCTTGGAACAGTTGGCAAAAGAGGCGCACTTGAATCTGTCGGTGTTCCATCTGGTATTTTCCCACATATATGGGGACACTCCGTATGCCTACCTCAAAAAATACAAAATGAATTTAGCTGCCCAGTGGCTTTCGGAAAACAAGATGAAGATCGGTGATATTGCCTTGGAGCTTGGATATAGCAACGCAAGTAAATTTGCTAAAGCATTTCAATCTGTATATGGAATGTTGCCAAAAGACTACCGAAAAAATCGATAGTCATGTACAGGCAGCGTTTAACAGCGGTAGAGGTGTAGTCTCTACTAATTCATTGGTATCTTTGGGCTATTTTTGCCCGTGACGCATAGATATGGAGTAGCAGCCAATTTCAAAAGTTGATAAAATAAATGTCGCGGTTAGCAAGAACTAACCGCGACATTTTCTTTTTAAGGAGGGTTCATGCTATGTCAAACGCAAAGTCGAAACAGGCAAAACCAAAGACGGGTTTGGCACGATGCATGGAATTGGCTTCTGACAGAAAGGGCCTTGTGTTCTTAGCTGCGGTTCTTTCGTCATTGGCAGCCATTGCTTCGTTTATCCCGTACATAGCGGTCTATTTTATGATCCGCTCAATTATCGGTGTTTTCCCTAACCTTGACCAGTTGGATATGGGGCTGGTCATGAATTATGGCTGGTTGGCGCTCGCCGGGATCGTGGCGAATATCCTGCTGTATTTTCTGGCTATTTTCAGCTCACACATGGCGGCATTTGGAACGCTGTACGAGTTGAAAGTTCTCTTTGCAGACCATATTACCAAAATCCCACTGGGGTATCACTTGACGATTGGCAGCGGCCGTCTGCGGAAAATCATGGATGAAAACATTGAAAGTGTGGAGGGCTTTATTGCTCACCAGTTTCCTGATTTTGTTGCCTCTATTACCGCTCCTATCGTCATGGTCATCATCCTGTTGGCTGTTGACTGGAGGTTTGGCCTTGCTTCCCTGGTCGGCATCATTCTTGCATTTGTCGCAGAGTTTATCGGCTTTGGCAGCGGTGAAATGAAAGAAAACATGGGCAAATACCAAAAGGCCCTGGAAGAAATGAACAACGCTTCTGTGGAGTATGTCCGGGGAATGTCGGTAGTAAAGGCGTTTAATCAGACGGCATCCTCTTTCAAGAAACTCAAAGAGGCCATTACCGGCTATACAGAGTGGGTGCTGAAATTCTCCCTTGGCTGGCAAAACTGTATGCCCGCCTTCACCACGATCATCAATAATGTTTACCTGATTCTTGTTCCTGTGGGCATCCTGATTGGGTCCAGAACGGATGATTTTGCCGGATTTGCGATGACTTTCATTTTCTATCTGCTCTTTGTTCCTGCCATCTCCGGTGTGTTGAACAAGATCATGTATATCTCAGAATCGTTCATGCAGATTGACGGGAATGTGGCACGAATGGACGAAATTCTGAATATTCCCGAAATGCCGGAGACGGATCACCCCCAAAAACCGGCAAACGATGATGTCGTTTTCAAGGATGTCAGTTTTTCTTATACCGGGGATTCCTCCGAGAAGGCGCTTGAAGATGTTTCCTTCATAGCAAAGCAGGGACAGATCACAGCAATCGTCGGCCCCTCCGGCGGCGGCAAGAGTACGATTGCCAATCTGATTTCCCGCTTTTGGGATGTTTCTTCCGGCAGCATTACCATCGGCGGTATAGATGTGCGCGATATGGCGGAGGATGATCTGATGCGCCATGTCAGCTTTGTGTTCCAGGATATTTTCCTGTTCAAGCAGAGCATCTTGGATAATATCCGTATGGGCAATCCTTCGGCCAGTGAGGAACAAGTGATTGCGGCGGCGAAAGCAGCGCAGTGCCACGAGTTCATCTCCAAACTGCCTAACGGGTATCACACGGTGGTCGGCTCCAAAGGCATCCATCTCTCTGGCGGTGAGCGCCAGCGGATTGCTATTGCGCGGGCTATTATCAAGAACTCGCCTATCATCGTGCTGGATGAGGCAACGGCGTTCAGCGACCCGGAGAATGAATACCTGATCCAGAAAGCCTTTGAAAAGCTGATGCAGGGTAAGACAGTTATCATCATCGCACACCGCCTCTCCACGATCCGCAATGCAGATAAGATCATCGTCATGGAGAAAGGGCACTTGGTCGAAGAAGGAAAACATGACGAGCTGGTGGCCGCAGGCGGACGCTATGCACAAATGTGGAACCACTATACAGAAGCGATTGGCTGGAAAATCAGCGGAAAGGCGGTGTAACTATGAGCAGATTACAAAAAGCTCTCTTTTTGTCAGACAAGGGTTACGCAGATCTGAAAAAAGCAATCTTCGCCTGCACATTGACGAACCTGGCTATGCTTCTGCCGTTCTGTGTAACTGTTATGATTTTCAGTGAAATTCTGACACCCTTTGTCAGTGGCGGCTCCATTCAGTGGAACCATATCTGGATGCTGTGGGGCGCAGGTATTGTTTCGGCCATCCTGGTATTTCTGGCCGCCAAAAACGATTACCGTAAAACCTATATTGCCTCATATAAAGAGTCGAACACGACCCGGCTGCGGATTGCGGAGCATCTTCGGAAACTCCCTATGAATTTCTTTAACACCAAGGACCTTTCCGAACTGACCACGAATATGATGGCAGATTGCAGCAGCATGGAGTCCCTGCTCAGCAGCACGATCCCTCCGCTGATTGCAAACGGCATCACGGTGACCCTGACCTGTATCCTGCTGGCCTTCTTTGACTGGCGGCTTGCTCTGTGCGTATTCATCACGGTTCCGATTGCCTTCCTCATTATCTGGCTCAGCCGGAACCACCAAAAGAAGCTGTTTGAAAAGCAGGTTGATGCAAAACTGGCTGCCTCTGACCAGGTACAGGAATACCTGGAAGGCATGAAGATCATCAAGTCCTGCGGGCTGTCTGGCTCTCATTTCAGTGCGTTGGATAAAGCTCTGCTTGCTATGAAAAAGATTGCCATCAAAGTGGAAATGGCTGTCGGCGTGTTTATGTCCAGCGCCAGCATGATTTTGCAGGCAGGTATTGGCATTACAATCTTTGTCGGTGCTATTCTCCTGACCAGTGGACAAATTGAACTGCTGCCTTTGCTCATGTTTCTGCTGATGGTCACGCGGATTTATGGCCCTATTTTGGCAATCCTGGCGAATTTGTCCTCGCTACTGAATTTGAATGTAGTTACAAGTCGTATGCGTACCTTGCTCACCACTCCTGTGATGGACGGTGACGGGAAAATGGTTCCGAACTGCGATATTGAGCTTTCCCATGTGACTTTTGGCTACAATCAGGAAGATGTCATCAAAGATGTTTCCTGCAAAATCCCCCAAGGGAGCGTGACCGCCCTCGTTGGCCCGTCCGGTTCCGGTAAAAGCACGATTTCCAAACTGATTGCCCGGTTTTGGGATGTTCAACAGGGCAAGATCACCGTGGGCGGCAAGGACATCAAGAGTATGGAGCCGGAAAGCCTCATGTCTTATATGTCTTTCGTGTTCCAGGATGTGACCTTGTTCAATGATACGGTTATGAATAATATCCGTCTTGGCAATCCAAACGCAACAGACGATCAGGTAATTGCTGCTGCCAAAGCCGCCTATTGTGATGAATTTGTCCGGGAGATGCCGGATGGGTATCAGACGGTTCTCGGTGAAAACGGCAGCACCCTTTCCGGCGGTGAGCGCCAGCGTATTTCCATCGCCCGCGCATTACTAAAAAATGCACCCATCATTCTGCTTGACGAGGCCACAGCATCCCTTGACCCAGAGAATGAAATCCTGGTTCAAAAAGCGATTGCCAAACTGGTAGAAGGCAAGACGATTATTATGATCGCCCACCGTCTCCGTACAGTTGTGGATGCGGATCAGATCATTGTTCTTGACAATGGACAACTGGTAGAACATGGAAGGCACGATGAGTTGATGAAGAAGAATGGGCTGTATCATAAGTTGTTCCATATTCAGCAGGAAAGCCTTGGTTGGGCGGTATAACTTTGGGGGAAAAGCGTTGACTGGACTGGCTGTTCTACAATATGATAATCTGTGTATTGACCCAAACCAGCGTAGGGCCTTTGTGAGCGGGCGAGCGGTGGAGTTGACCACGATGGAATTCAATATCCTATATTATCTGGCCTTACACCCTGGCTGGACTTTTACCCGGGAGCAGCTTTACCGATATGCAATGTCTGACGACTTTGCTTCCAGCCTCGAAAGCGTCACCAGCCGGATCTACAAGATACGGAAGAAATTAAATATCAATGGGATTCAAACGGTACACGGATACGGTTATCGCTTTCAAAAATAAAAATAATGGCTGTGATTAGATTGCTTCTAATCACAGCCATTATTCTATATTTACCAGTTAGAGACGCCAGCCAGATGCCCTTGTGCGTAGAGATAAAAACTTTCGATATATCCCATCTTTTTGTAGTAATTCGTTATGTTTCCCTTGTTGAACAACCCGTCCTTGGTCTATTACAATGATCTGGTCGGCGTTTCGGACAGTGCTCAGGCGGTGGGCAATCGAGATCAGCGTCTTATCCTTTGTTAACTCCTGGATGGCGTACAAAAGTGCCTGCTCATTTTCCGGGTCCACGCTGGAAGTCGCTTCGTCCAGAATGATGATGGGGGCGTCTTTCAAAATGGCCCTGGCGATGGAAATACGCTGCTTTTCTCCTCCGGAGAGAGTGGAGCCGCCCTCTCCGATGATTGTGTCGTATCCTTCAGGGAGGGACAAAATGAAGTCGTGGCAGCAGGCCCGTTTTGCGGCTTCCACTACCTGCTCATGGGTGGCCTCCGGCCGGCCAAACCGGATGTTGTTTTCCACAGAGTCGTGAAAGAGGTACACATTCTGAAAGACCATACTGATGTATTCCAGCACACTGTCCGCAGTATAATCCCGCACATTTTTCCCGCCAATCCGAACTGTCCCTTCCTGCACATCCCAAAAGCGGGCAATCAGATTGCAGAGTGTGGTCTTGCCGCTGCCGGAGGGTCCTACAATCGCGCAGGTGGTGTGCTCCGGGATTTCCAGCGAAATATCATGGATCACTTGGCGGTCTCCATAGCCAAATGAGATATGCTCCAGAGAAATATCATAGTGGGACATAACCAGTTTCTCCGTGCTGGTATCCATCCTGGGAATATCGGTGACTTCCTCCAGCCGGTCCAGTTCCGTATTGATCTTCTTGCTCAAAAAGGCGCTGTTACCCATCGTCTCCAAGTCGGAATAAACCGTAAACGCGCAGAACAGGAAAGTCAGGCAATAAGGCAAGCTGATCTGCCCCGCCAGATACAGCAGAGCCGCCGCTGCAATCAGCACACAGCTCATGAGCTTAAAGGTCAGCCCATAGAAACGGAGGACACCAGCCGTAGTCTTTTCCTGGCCGTAGTCCGCGTCCCATTTTTTCTGGAATGCAGCGCGGACTTCCCCCTGCCCCTCTTCGCCTTTGGAAAAAGAACGCAGCACCAAAATACCCCGTATGTATTCCATTACCTTACCGACCAGATGCTCTTGGGCCTCTTGGTAAATAGGGGCATATTGGGCGGCGCGAAGCCTCACCCAGCGGAGAACCAGCATCCCAAGCGCCAGCCCCACAAGGCTCAATCCCGCAATCACCGGGCTGAAAAAGAACATCATCACGGACATCAGTACAGCCATAGCCACACCGCTGGTCATCTGCTCAATCGCCAGCATGGAGTACCCCTCCAGATCGGCAATCGTGGTGGTGAGCATGGCCTGAATGGTGCCCAGATTTTGTTCTGAGAAATATCCCATGGGTGCCTGCTTCAGCCGTTCTCCAATCTCCAGACGGTAGTCCCGGAAAATGTCATAGCCGGACCCGCTCATGGTACAGTCATACATCCACTGGAAAAAGAAGCGACCCAGCACACTGCCCAGAATTACGCCAAAAGCCTGCCCGATGATGACCGGAGAAAGCCCATCCAGATGGAGCAGAATCCAGAATACACCGAACATCATAAAACCGTTGAAGAACGATTTCAGAATATTGCAGACGATCCCTGCCACGATTTTTCCCCGACTGTTTCCCGCAATTTTAAAGATGCGGCGAATCATTTCAAACATCTTCTGCACCTCCTTCCGTAGAGCCAGCATAGTCCTGCCACATTTTCCGGTAAAGGGGGCAGTTCTTCAGAAGCTCCTCCTGGGTGCCCCGGCCCACAATCTCGCCATTGGAAACAACTAATATCTGGTCGGCATTGCGGATCGTATTCAGCCGGTGGGCCACGACAATCAGAGACTTTCCCGCCACCAGCTTGCTGATAGCCTGCTGGATCAGCGCCTCGTTCTCGGGGTCGGCATAGGCGGTCGCCTCGTCCAAAATGATGACGGACGCCTGCTTGAGCATGGCCCGAGCAATGGTGATGCGTTGCCGTTCTCCGCCGGAGAGGCGGTCCCCGGCATCGCCAGCCATGGTATCATAGCCCTGCTCTAACTGCATGATAAAGTCGTGGCAGTTGGCAGCCTTGGCCGCAGCCTCTACTTCCTTGTCGCTGGCATCAGGGTTTCCCATGCGGATGTTTTCCCGAATGGATTTGTCAAAGAGAAAGTTGTCCTGGGCCACATAGCTGATCTCACCCATGAGCTGTCCAAATGGAATGCTGCGAATATCCTTCCCACCAAAGCGAACCGTACCGGAGGTCACATCCCAAAAGCCGACCATCAGCTTGGCAATCGTAGACTTCCCGGAGCCGGATGGTCCGACAATGGCGGTCATGGTACCGGGCTGTGTCTGAAATGAGATACCGTGGAGAACTTCGGCTTCGTTGTAAGCAAAATGGACATCCTCAAATTGATAACACCGCTCCCCAAGCTCTGCGGGCTCTGTGGGGCGGACAAGTTCCGGCGTCTTCAAAAAAGCCGTGACCTGTTCCAGATTGCCCTTGATCATGCTGACCTGCTCCATGGCTTCGGATACCTTCATCAGAGGCGCAATAAACCCCAGAGGTACCACCAAAGCCACCAGAAAGACAGGGAGAGAAAGACTTTCCTCCATGTAGAGCCACGCTCCCACTGGAAGGGTTCCCAGAAGCGTAGAAGGGAGGACCGCCCGGGCCGCTGCGTTCCAAAGCCAGCACTGGCTCCACCATGCCATGGTGGAATCGTGGAAATAGCGGACAGAATCAGCATACTTTCCATAGGAAGCTGCGGACCGGTTGAACGCCTTGATGACCTGAATGCCGTTGACATACTCCACCAGAGCACTGTTCATCTCGTTGGCAGAGCGCATATAGTTCTCCATGCGGGGCCCATATCCCCGCATCATGGCGGCAAAAAAGAGGGTGCCCAGCGGAATTGTCACCAGTGCGGCCAACCCCATCCGCCAGTCCAGCAGGAAAATCAGAAGAATACTGCATAGGGGCGCGGCGATGTTGGAGGGCAGTTCCGGCATGAAATGGGCCATGGAGTCCTCCAGCTTCGCCACATTGTCCACGATCAGATTCTTGAAAGTCCCGGTAGGTGTTTCCAGCATGATGCCCATGGGGACCTTCGCCATCCGGTCGGTAATGGCCTCCCGGATATTTTTCAGTATGGTAAAAGAAATTTTGTGGGACATCAGGGAGGACCGCCAGGTAAGCAGCATTTTTATGATCTGGCAAACTGCGGCGCCTCCGCAGAGAAACACTACCAGTGTGAGCGTTGCAGTCCCCTGGTACAAGGCGTCCGCGAGGATAGCCACCATTAAAAATGGGCCCATGCCAAACAGTTCTCCCAAGACAGCCAGGAAGATGGAGAGGCGCATTTTACCGTTGCTCTCTCCCACGAAAGCAAAGAGCTGCCGAATCGTTCCCGGTTCTTTCGACTTCATAATCAGCCTCCTTTCAGGCCACAAAAAATACAAGGAGGGTATTGCAATTTCAAGTACCCTGTGCTAAAATTTGAATTACAGCGTAATATTACAGTGTAATTTTAGTATAGGACGGAGGGACAGCGAATGTCAAGAGACTTTCAGCAGACACACGAAAATCTTTTGCTCTGCGCCCAAAAGCACTTTCTGGAATATGGCTTTGAGCGGGCCAGCATCCGGGAGATCTGCAAGGACGCCCATGTGACTAACGGAGCTTTTTATAATCACTTTGACGATAAGGAAGCTCTGTTCGGCGCACTGGTGGAGCCTGTTGTCCAGGAGGTCAAGGCCATCTATGAGGCGTCGGTAAATGAGCACATGGAACTGGCAAAGACGGACGACTTGAAATCCCTCTGGAAACTGTCGGAGGAAACGCTGTCGGTCATTATCGAATACATCTATGAGCATTTTGATGTATTCCGGTTGCTTCTCATGCGGGCGGAGGGCACGCGGTATTCCTCCTTTTTGGATGATGTTGTCTGTCTGGAAACCCGGGTCACGCTGAAGTTCTTTGCGGAATTGAAATCTCGGGGCATCCAGGTCCGGAAATTGGCGGATGAGGAGTGGCATATTCTGCTCCATGCGTATTTTGCGTCCCTGGCTGAAGTGGTCACGCACAACTTCCCCAAGGAGGCTGCGCTGAAATATGTTCACACGCTTGTCTCTTTTTTCAACTCCGGATGGCAGACAGTTTTGGGGATCTGATCCCCAAAATTTTTGCACAATAGTTAGCACCTACTAACTGAGCGATGTGGAGGTGAAACCGCAGCGTCCCTTTTGCACGGGGTTTTGCAACACTTAATTCTTTTCAGAAAGGACATATTCAAAAATGGAAAACACTAAGAAGCTCACAGGTAAAGACCTAATCAATGTCGGCATTTACACAGCCATGACCCTCGTTATTTTCTTTGTTGTCGGCCTGCTTACTGCGCTGCCGGTGGTCTACCCGTTCCTGTTCATAATTTGGCCTATCGTCTGCGGCATTCCTATGATGCTCTACTATACCAAGATTCAGAAGTTTGGTATGCTGACCATCACAGGTATCATCGGCGGCATCTTTTTCTATCTGATCGGCTATGGCTGGATCGGCCTGCTCGGCTGGGTGCTCGGTGGCATTCTAAGCGATGTCGTGCTAAAAATCGGCGGCTATCAGAAATTCAAAGTCACTGTTCTGAGCTATGCCTGCTTTTGCCTCGGTATCATGGGCTGCCCCGCCAATCTCTGGTTTGCCGGCGAAGCGTATTGGGAAAACATCCACACCTCCATGGGCGATCAGTACGCAAACACCTTGCAATCCCTGATGCCCTCCTGGATGCTGTATGTGGGTTTTGCGCTGCTGTTTGTGGGCGGTATTCTGGGCGCACTGTTGGGGCATAAAATGCTGAAAAAACACTTTGAGAGAGCTGGAATTGTGTAATGGAGCATCTTCAAGCGGTTGTTGAAAACAGAACAGGCTTTTGCTTGGACCCACGAACCAAGTTGTTGCTGATGGCCGTTGTCGCTACCGCAGAATTTCTATACAGCCACACCGCCTTTATGATTGCGGTGGCGATGATTCCCTTTGTCCTGCTGTTGACTAACCGGCAGTATAAGACGGCAACGGTGTTCTTCTGCCTGTTCGCGGCGGGGCTGTTTGTACAGGCCATCCAGAACTCCGTCCAGTTCCCCATGATCGTCAATATGCTGGTAGTCCTGTTGGTGGGACTGGTCCTGCGGCTGTTTCCGGCCTTTGTGATGGGGGCCTACATCATCAAATCCACCACGGCCAGCGAGTGCATTACCGCGCTGGGCCGGATGCACATTGGGCGGCAGATCACCATTCCGCTCTCCGTCCTGTTTCGCTTTATCCCTACCATGCAGGAGGAGTCGGCCGCCATCAAGGACGCCATGCGGATGCGGGAGGTCCAGTTCGGAACAAAGAAATTCTGGCAAAACCCCGCCGCCTTGATTGAATACCGTTTTATTCCTCTGATGATCTCGGTGGTCAAAATCGGGGATGATCTCTCCGCGGCGGCCCTGACCCGCGGCCTGGATAACCCGGTCCGGCGCACCAATATCACAAAGGTTGGTTTTACTGGATGGGATCTGCTGGCGGTGCTGATCGCCGGGGCCGCGCTGCTCTCCACATACTTTTTCAGTCCATGGTAAGGAGGTGATACCGTGATCGAATTGAAAGATGTTTCCTTTACCTATGAGAGCGGAGAAACCCAAAATAACCTGAACCATATCAATCTGACAATCCAAGATGGCGAAACTATCCTGCTCTGCGGAGAGTCCGGCTGCGGCAAGACAACACTGACCCGGCTGATCAACGGCTTGATTCCGCATTATTACGGCGGGAAGCTGACCGGGAAAGTCCTTTGGGATGGGAAAGAGTTAAAAGACTATCCTCTTTATCAAATCGGTCAACGGGTAGGGTCTGTATTCCAAAACCCAAGGACGCAATTCTACAATGTAGATACGACCAGCGAGATCGTTTTTGGGTGTGAAAACATGGCCCTGCCAGTCCCGGAGATGCGGGAGCGCTTGGAAGAGACCGCCCACAGCCTCAAGCTGGAAAAGCTGCTGAATCGGAGCTTGTTTGCTCTATCCGGGGGAGAAAAGCAGAAAATCGCCTGCGCCTCTGCAGACGCAATCCACCCGGACATCTTTGTACTGGACGAGCCATCCTCCAACCTGGATATTGCCACTATCGAAGATTTGATTGGTGTGATTCGGCACTGGCAGTCCGAGAAAAAGACTGTGATTGTCGCGGAACACCGGCTTTATTATCTCGTTCCCTACGCAGATCGAATTCTTTATATGAAGCACGGAAGTATTGTACAGGAATTTACCGGGGCGGAGTTTCAAAAATTATCGCCCGATGAATTGCAGGGGATGGGGCTGCGGGCACTGGACCCATTCCACCTGCCCCCAGAGGCTGTCCCCAAACCGACCGCTCCAAAATTACATATCAAGGGATTCCAGTTCTCCTATGAAAAGCACGGCCCCCTCAATGTGGATATTCCAGACCTGACTCTGCCTCAAGGGGAGATCATTGGCATCATCGGAAACAACGGCGCGGGAAAATCTACCTTTGCCCGGTGTCTGTGCGGCCTGGATAAAAAGGCGAAAGGTGTGCTTGAGATGGACGGGGTCCTCTATGATGCGAAGCAACGCAGGCATATCTCCTATATGGTCATGCAGGATGTAAATCATCAGCTATTCACAGAAGATGTGCTGGACGAACTGCTACTCAGTATGGACGGCGAGGACGAGAAAGCGGACACAGCCCGCACCACTGAGATTCTGGACAGCCTGGACCTGTTGGACAAGGTTAAATTGCACCCCATGTCTCTGTCTGGCGGCGAAAAACAGCGGGTGGCGATTGGCAGCGCGATAGCCTCGGACAAAAAGATCCTGATATTTGACGAGCCTACCAGCGGATTGGATTACCGGCATATGCTGGAGGTGTCAGACAACTTAAATCGTCTGAAAGAGATGGGAAAGAGCCTGTTTCTGATCACGCATGACCCGGAACTCATTTATAAATGCTGCACCTACCTGTTGTTCATTCAAGGGAGCAAGGTGTTGTGGCATCGGCCGATGGACGGGAAAGCTGTAGAGCTCTTGTGGGCCTTCTTCTCCCACGAGTAAGAAACAGGTGCGATCAATGCCTCCTGATAAAAAACTGTACGCTTCCGGCGAGGATTACCTGGAAGCCATATTGGTACTCCAGAAAAAGAAAGGCATGGTGCGCTCCGTAGATGTAGCCCGTCACATGGGAGTGTCCAAGCCCAGCGTATGCCATGCAGTGTCTACCTTGAAAGAGGGCGGCTTTCTTACCATGGACGAATGTTTCTTTCTCCGCCTGACCGATATAGGCCGTGAGGTAGCAGAGCGAACCTATGAGAAGCATTGTTTCTTCACTCATCTGCTGGTAGAGGCCGGCGTAGAGCCAGAAATAGCCGAACAGGATGCCTGCCGTATGGAGCATGTGATTAGTGAGAACAGTTTTCGGCATCTGAAGCAGAGTATGGACAAAAAGAAATAGCCACAGGAGGTGAGGCCGGTGACCGGGATGGCCGTATTGCAATACAGGAATTTGCGTATTGACCCCAATGAACGCAGGGTCTATGTAAATGAGCAAGTTGTGGAATTGACCATGATGGAGTTCAATATTCTATATTATCTGGCTTTGCACCCCGGCTGGACTTTTACCCGGAAGCAGCTTTACCAGTATGCAATGCCCAATGATTTTGCCTCTGGCTCTGGCCTTGAAAGTGTTACCAGCAGGATCTACAAGATACGAAAAAAGCTAAATATCAATGTGATCCATACTGTGCATGGGTACGGTTATCGCTTTGAGAAGTAAGAGAAACTGGTGATTGTAATAGCATATACTTAATAAAAACGCAGCTGCCAACCAAGGCAGCTGCGTTTTTTGTTTAATGAATAGAATACACCGACCCGCATACGGTTCAGCCGTTATAATTGTGGCTTGACAAATACAATCGTTTGATTTAAGATAATATCGTTATTGGATAATATGATTATCGAAAAGAGGTGAACGAAATGCGTCCTGTAAACGAAAAACTGCGGAAGGATCTGCTGGAAGCCGGGAAGCGCGAGTTTATGGAGAACGGCTTCCGGGGGGCATCCTTAAAAAGTATAGCAGCCTCTCTTGGAGTAACAACTGGAGCGATTTACCGCTACTATACGGACAAGGAGGCACTGTTTGACGGATTGGTGAGAGAACCGGCCCAAGAGCTGGTAGAGCGTTATCGAACCCTTCAGCAGACCTTTGCTGGCAGGAGTTTGGAGGAGCAGCTTCAAAAGCTCCCGGAGGTGCCGGACAAGGAAGCCTCCTGGATGATGGACTTTCTCTACGACCACTTTGACGCATTCAAGCTCATCGCCTGCTGTTCCTCCGGGACAAAGTACGAGCATTACCTGGATACCCTGGCGGAAATTGAGGATCACTCTGGACGGCTTCTGGTGGATCGAATGGTGGAAGCTGGCTACCCCATTCGCCGTCTGGATGATGAACTGATCCACATTATGTCCACCGCACTCTTCAACGGCATGTTTGAAACAATCCGCCATGATATGCCGCGGGAAAAAGCGATGGTTTATATGGATGACCTGCGGAATTTTTACTCCGCGGGCTGGTTCCGTCTCCTTGGAATACCCTTTGAATAAAGGGTTTTCCTTTTGATTTTAAGTTAGCACTTACTAACTATAAGAAAGGGGTTTTAAGCTATGGATAACAAGAAAGCGCCCTCACCCTTTGCTGTGCTGTGGGGTTGGGCAAGTGGTGAGCACGGAGGATTTTATGCTTCGGTAGCCCTGGCGGTGCTGGGGGTGGCCTGCGGTATGGCGCCATACTTCTGCGTGGCTGCTATGATTGGGCTGCTGCTGGAAGGAGGCGGCCTTGCGGAGTGCCTGCCCTGGTGCGGTCTGGCCCTGGCAGGCTATGCGGGAAAGGCGCTGTTTTCCACATGGTCTACCAGCCTGTCCCACACGGCCACCTATCACACGCTGCGGCGTGTGCGGCAAAATCTGCTCTCCAAACTGAGCCGGGTGCCCATGGGGACGATCCTGGACACGCCCTCCGGCCAGTACAAGACCACCATTGTTGACCGGGTGGAAGGGATGGAGCCCACTCTGGCCCATTTACTGCCGGAGATGACCTCCAATTTGCTGGTGCCGGTGAGCATCGCGGTCTATATCTTCGTCCTGGATTGGCGAATGGGGCTCGCCTCCCTGGTGACCACGGTGATTGGGTTCGCAGTAGCCTCCCAGAGTGGCAAGACCTACGCCGCCCGATGGCAGGGTGCCGTGGAGGTGGGCCGCCGCATGGCAAATGCCATCGTGGAGTATGTGGGAGGCATCCAGGTGGTCAAAGCGTTTAGCCAGTCCGCCGGGTCTTATAAGCGGTACTCCGATGCCGTGACCGAGAACGCCCAATACTATGTGGACTGGATGGCGGACAATCAGAAGTATATGGCGGTCATGCAGGCAGTCATCCCCTCGGTGCTGCTGCCCGTCCTGCCGGTGGGACTGCTACTGTGGGGCAGCGGAAGCCTGAGCACCGCTGTATTCCTCACCATTGTAGTGCTGTCCCTGGGGCTTACCGGTCCTCTGGTATCGGCCATGACCTTTGTGGATGAATTGGCGGTGGTGGGTACCAATGTGGGCGAGATTTCCGCCATTCTGGATGCTCCGGAGCTGGAGCGCCCCGTAGCAGAGACGAAGCTGAACGAGTTGGGTATCCGGCTGGATCATGTGTCCTTTGCCTACAAGCAGGAGGACGGTGAAGTGCTCCACGATGTAAGTCTGGACATCCAGCCGGGGACGGTCACCGCTCTGGTGGGTCCCTCCGGCTCCGGCAAGAGCACCATCGCCAAACTCATCGCCGGTTTCTGGGATGTGACGGGCGGCTCTGTCGCCTTGGGCGGTGTGAATCTGCGGAAGATCCCGCTGGAGCAGCTCAACCGCCAGATTGCCTATGTATCTCAGGACAACTACCTCTTTGACCGCACGGTGCGGGACAACATCCGCATGGGCCGCCTGAACGCCACCGATGCGGAAGTCGAGGCGGTAGCCAAGGCTGCCGGGTGCGATGATTTCATCCGCCAACTGGATCAGGGCTACGACACCATCTGCGGCGGGGGCGGCGGCCACCTTTCCGGCGGCGAAAAACAGCGCATTTCCATTGCCCGTGCCATGCTGAAGGATGCCCCCATCGTCATTCTCGACGAGGCCACCGCCAGCATCGACCCGGAGAATGAGGCGGTCATTCAGCAGGCTATCTCCCGGCTGACGGAGGGCAAGACGCTGATCGTCATTGCCCACCGGCTGGGCACGGTGGCCGGTGCGGACAACATCGTTGTGGTGGAAGATGGCCGAATCATTGCTCAGGGGAAGCAGGAGGAATTGCTGGCCTCCTGCCCGCTGTACCGGCAAATGTGGCAGTCTTATCTGGGCGTCCGGGATGGAGAGGAGGAATAAGAGATGTTCAGCATACTTCGGAAAATTTCCGCCTTTGCGGGCAGCCGCAGAGGTCTTTTGAAAAAATCTATGCTCGTGGCTTTCCTGGGGGCTGTGTTCACCGCGTTCCAGTTCTGGGCCCTGATGCTGACCTTGGAGATCCTGGTGGCAGGCGCGAGCTTGAGCATATGGCCGGTGATCGGCGTCATGCTGGTCTCTGTGGCGGGACGGACCGCCTGCTCCTACTGGTCCACCAATGCGGAGACAGAGACGGGCTACTTCATGGTGGCAGAAAAACGGGTCCATATTGGAGACCGGCTGCGCTACATCCCCATGGGCTACTTCAATGACAACTCCTTGGGCAACATTACCGCCGTAGTCACCACCACACTGGGAGATGTGGAGAATAACGCCGCCCGCTGCCTGGTCAGCGTCATCGGCGGGTTCCTCAACACTCTGGCCATGAGTCTGGCAATCCTGCTTGTAGACTGGCGACTCGGCCTGCTGGCTATCGGGGGGATTCTTGCCTATCTGCTGGTTGCGGAACTGAGCCAGCGCTCTCTGCTCAAGACTGGGCCTGCCCGCCAGCACGCCCAGATGAAGCTGGTGGAGGCGGTGCTGGAGTACATCCAGGGCATGAGTGTGGTCAAGGCTTACGGCTTGGATAAGGACAGCGGCCAGGCCGTGCAGAAAACCGTGGATGAAAGCTGTGAAAAGGCCCTGGGGCTGGAACGCTCCGTAGCCCCTTGGATGGGCCTGCGGCAGATTACGGTGCGGGTGTTCGCCGTGGCGCTGGCTGTGTGCGCCCTGGCGCTCTATTCCGGCGGGAGCCTGCCTCTGACCCGGTGCCTGCTGATGCTTGTTGCCTCTTTCATGCTCTACGCGGAGCTGGAGAGTGCCGGCAATATGGCGGACAATCTCCAGATGCTGGGCGCCTCTATGGATAAGGCCAATTCCATCGACGACACGCCGGTGATGGATATTGACGGGGCAGAACTCCGTCCGGAGGATGCCTCTGTCCGGTTTGAGGATGTCTCTTTCTCCTATGGGGAGCGGACTATTCTGGATCATGTGAGCATTACAGTCCCCGCTGGCAGCACCACCGCCGTGGTAGGCCCCTCCGGCGGCGGCAAGACCACTCTGTGTAATCTTATCGCCCGCTTCTGGGATGTTCAGGGTGGAAGGATCACCGTGGGCGGCCATGATGTGCGGGAGTACAAGCTGGACAGCCTGATGAAGAACATCTCCATGGTGTTCCAGTCGGTGTATCTTTTCAACGATACCGTGGAGAACAACATCAAGTTCGGCCGCCCGGACGCCACCCATGAACAGGTGGTGGCCGCTGCCAAGGCCGCCTGCTGCCACGATTTTATCATGGCCCTGCCGGATGGCTACGACACGGTATTGGGAGAGGGCGGCGGTTCTCTCTCCGGGGGTGAGAAGCAGCGTATCTCCATCGCCCGGGCCATGCTCAAGGACGCGCCCATCGTAATTCTGGACGAGGCCACGGCCAGCGTAGACCCGGAGAACGAAGCGGAACTCCAGGCCGCGATCTCCTCTCTGACAAAGGGGAAAACCCTGATCCTGATCGCCCACCGGCTGAAAACGGTGCGCAATGCCGACCAGATCCTGGTCCTCAATGGCGGGCACATTGTCCAGCGGGGTACTCATGAGGAACTGATCGCCCAACCGGGCCTGTATGCCGACTTTGTTCATGTTCGGACCCAGGCCAACAGTTGGAAGCTGGAGGCTTGATGCGGCGGCTTATCTGCCTGCCGGACTTCGTTGTATCATGGGCCGGGGAGGGACTTCTATGGAATTGAATTTGGAGGGGATCGCAGTCGGAGCGGCCTCTCTGCTGGTGATTGGAGCATTTCATCCGCTGGTAATCTGGTGTGAATACCACTTTTCTCAAAAGATTTGGCCGCTGTTTCTCATGTGCGGGCTGATCTGCCTGGGTTTGGCGCTGTTTGCACATGGGCTGCTCTCTATTCTTTTGGGACTTGTGGGCGTGGCTTTTCTTTGGAGCATCCGGGAACTGAAAGAACAGGCATGGCGGGTAGAGCGGGGATGGTTTCCCAAAAATCCCAAGCGAACTTAACACAGGAGCGCCGGGGTATATTTTTTACAGCGCGTCAGAGGAGGTGATGTGGTTGATGGAGTGCAGCCAAGAGAAACGAGCCGGCTTGAATCATGTCCGCTTTGCGGACGAGGAGCTGATTAAAACCCAGGTTCTGCAGGGGGAGGCGGCTCAAACTATCATTCAGGGAGAGAATTGTTCTGTCTACAAGATGGAAAACGAAACCGGAGAGGGCGTCATTACCCGCTACCCAGTGTTCCCCGGAATCGAATTGCTCTATGATGATATTCATATGTCCTGCGGAGTGGCGCACCGGGAGGACCCCCGGGCCGACCTGCTGGAGATCAATCACTGCCGGCTTGGCCGGTTTGAGTGTGAATTTTCAGATGGGAGCGCGGTCTATCTGGGAGAGGGTGATCTGGCCGTCAATGTCATGACCAACCAGACCCGCGAGACCTGGTTTCCCCTGTCCCACTACCACGGCATCACCATCGCGGTGGATATTCCGGTGGCGGACAGAGTGCTGCGTCAGGCATCGGAGGCGCTGGGTGAAGGGCTGTACTGCGACCTCTTCGCCATGCGGGACCGTCTGTGCGCCCGCAACTCCTGCTTCATCATGCGGGCCACTGAGTCCATTCAGCACATTTTCTCTGAACTTTACCATGCGCCGGAAAATCTGCGGGCGGGCTATTTCAAGCTCAAGGTGATGGAGCTGTTCCTCTTCCTCGGCTCCCCGGAGATCACAGCACGCGGAGAAGAACGGCCGTATGTAGACCGGACCCAGGTGGAACAGATTAAATCAGTCCGGCAGTATCTGGTAGAGCACCTGGATCGCCGCATTACCCTGCAAGAACTCTCCCAGACCTTTTCCTTTCCGCTGACCTCCATGAAAAAGTGCTTCAAGGAGGTATATGGGACCACCATCAATGCCTACCTGCAGTCTTACCGCATCCACACAGCGGCGGGGCTTCTGCGGGAAACGAAGCTGGATGTGACAGAAATCGCCGGCAAGGTGGGGTACCAGAACGCCAGTAAGTTTTCCGAGGTGTTCCGGCAGTACACAGGGCACACCCCAACGGAGTACCGAAAAACTTTTTGTCTTATAGGAGCAGACAGCGTCCTGCGGGAGTGGTGAAACAACTGAAAATCGTCTATAATGCCCTTGTACGCGAGGACATTTGCCAGAAAGCGCATCGAGTTCGGTGCGCTTTTTCCTTGACAGGTGATTAGCAATAACTAACTTTTGGAGGTGATCTTATGGCACAGCGGACCAGACGCTATCTCATTCGGCGGGCTGTTGTCGTCCTGCTGACCTTGTTTGCGGTCACGCTTCTTTCTTTTCTGCTGATGCGCCTCTCTCCCATTGATCCGGCCACAGCGTATGTGAAGCGCAATTCCGCCGTCGTCACCCAGGAGCAGATCGACGAAGCACGCGTCATGCTGGGCCTGGACAAGCCGCTGCCGGTGCAGTATTTCGATTGGGTGGTGGACGCGCTCCACATGGACTTCGGTATTTCCCTGGGGACAGGAAACCCGGTGACGGAGGAATTGGCGAAAACGGTGCCGGTTACCCTGACGGTGGTGGCGTATTCCGCCGTAATCATGTCCCTTGGGGTCCTGGGGGTGGGGATGCTGGGGTATCTCTGGCGGCAGAAGGCCGGAGGCATGATCCTCTCATTCCTGACCATGATCGGCATTTCCGTGCCCGGCTTCTATCTGGGCACCGCTTTCATCGACCTGTTTGCGGTGCGGCTGGGCTGGATCAACGTGTCGGGGAACAGCGGCTTTACCCGCTACTTTCCGGTGGCTCTCTGCCTGTCGGTCCTGGGGATCTGCTTCTATGGGCAGATGCTGGCGGCCTCCCTGGAACGGGAGATGGAGCAGGACTACGCCATGTACTTACGGTGCCGCGGACTGAGGGAAGGGCGCATCCTTCTGTTTCACGCATTCCCCCCACGCCGTAGTGGACCTCTTACCCAGCTTCGCCCAGATGCTGGGGCTGTGTCTTGCCAATGCAGCCATTGTAGAGCGGGTGTTCTCCCTGTCCGGACTGGGCTACCTGATCATTGACGCGGTGGTAAAGCGGGACTCGCCGGTGATCCACGCCGCAGTTCTGGTGCTGGCGCTGACACTGGTGCTTTTGGACACAGCGGCGGAGCTTTTGCAATATGGCCTGAGAAGCGATATGCGGGCCGTGGGAGGCCGGGCATGAGAAAACATTCTTTTGTGGCAAAGGCTGGGCTGATTCTGCCGCTTCTGGTGCTCTGCGTCTGTGCTTTTGGATTCCTGCTCGCCCCCAATGATCCCGATCTGGTGGATCTGACCAAGAAATTTCTATCCCCCTGTTCGGAGTTCCCTCTCGGCACGGACAACCTGGGGCGCTGTGTGCTGTCCCGCCTGCTCTATGGCGGACGGACCACACTGGGGATCGTCCTGGTGGGCTCCGTCACGGTTTCCGTGTTGGGAACGCTGGCCGGCCTGCTCATGGGCGGCGGAAAAAACGGCAAAAACCTGATTTTGGAGGGCGTACTGAATGCGGTCACCGCAATCCCGCCCATCGCTTACCTGATCATTTTTATTGCCGCCTGGGGCAACAGCGTGTTCACTATGGTAGTGGCGGTGTCCGCTTCCCTGATGCTGCGGGTTATCAAGCTGGTTCAGACACGGACCGGGATCGAACAGGGGAAAGCCTATGTGATGTGTGCGGTGGCCTCTGGCGCACGGCCGCGCCGCATCCTGTTTGTCCATATCCTCCCGAATCTGGTCTGGGATGTCCTTCACTTTATCTGCCTCTCCTGCGCGGATATGACGCTGTCCATCGTCAGCTTTTCATTCATTGGCTTGGGCATGGGTGACAATGTAGTGGACTGGGGCAGCATGGTGTCGGAGACGCACCACTATCTGCTCTCTTATCCCGGCCTCACGCTGTACCCGGTTTTGATGATCGTGGTGTGTACCATGGCATTCCATACGCTGGGGCGCTGGATCGAAAGGAGGGTGTCCGCTCGTGCTTGAGGTACAAAACTTATCTGTAACGGCCCGGAACGGCGCCCAGCTTTTGAAGCAGATCTCTTTTCAAATCGAGACCGGAGAGGCTGTTGGCCTGACCGGGCAGAGCGGAGCGGGCAAGACCACGCTGCTCAAGGCCCTGCTCGGCATTTTAAGCGGCGGCTGCCAGGTCAGCGGCGGTACGATCCAGGTGGACGGACAATCGCTATGGGCCCTGTCCCCACGGAAACGCCGGGAGCTGTGCGGAACGACCCTGGGCTTTATCCCGCAAAACCCGATGACCGCCTTTGACCCCAGGCTCAAGCTGGGGCGGCAGATGGAGGAGACCCTGCGGCTGAGAGCAGGTGTCTCTGGGAAAGCGGCGCTGGAGCGGGCGGAAACGCTTTTGGCGGATTTGGGATTGTCCCAGCCCCGGCGGGTGCTCGACAGCTACCCAGCCCAGCTCTCCGGCGGGATGCTCCAACGGGCGGCGGCCGCTTTGCTGCTGGCCCTGCATCCCAGATACATTTTAGCCGACGAGCCCACCTCCGCACTGGATGCGGAAAATCGGACGCTTTTGCTGGAGCTTCTGGAACAGCAGCGGGAAAGCGCCGGCATCTTGTTTATCTCCCACGATGTTGCCGCACTCCGCGCTCTCTGCGGGACGGTCTATGTGATGGAGCACGGGATGCTGACCGAACAGGGGACGATGCAGGAGCTTTTGGAACACCCAAAGCAGGCGTGGACCAAGGAATATGCCGCGGCAAACCGCCCGGTGAACACGGAGGGATGGATATGGACGGACTGATTGCCGAGCACATCAGCAAAACCTACGCCGGCGCGCATGGGATCTCTTTTGCCGCGCTCCGGGATGTGTCCCTTCACCTGGAGCCCGGCTCCTTCACCTCCCTGGTGGGAGAGTCCGGCTCCGGGAAAAGTACCTTGGCCCGCCTGCTGGTCGGCATGGAGCCACCGGATCAGGGGACGATCTCCCTGGATGGAGAGGATACCTCCGGCTGGAACACCGAGAATTGGAGAAAGCGGCGTACAAAGCTCCAGGCGGTCTTCCAGGACGCCAGCGGGACGCTGAATCCCATGCGCTCTGTCCGCAGCAATGTGGAGGAGGCGATGGTCAATCTGACCTGCCTCTCAAAGCGGCAGCGCCGGGAGCGCATTGGCGAACTCATGGAACTGACCCACATGGAGGAGCGGCTTTTGGATGTCCCCGCCCGGCAGTTATCCGGCGGGGAGCAGCGGCGGCTCTCCCTGGTGCGGGCCATGTCCATCCGCCCCAAGTATCTCATTCTGGATGAAGTACTCAGTGGTTTGGATTTGATCTCCGCTGATGCCGTCATGCGTGTCCTGGAACAATACCATCGGGAGTTCGACTGTGCTTTTTTGCTTATTACCCACGATATGGACAGCGCCTACCGCCTGTCCGACACCATTCTCACGATGCAAGCCGGACAGATTGTCCGTGTTGGCATAAAACAGTAATGAAAGGAAGAAACCCATGAAAAAGAGATTGCTTTCTCTTGCCCTGTGCGGCGCACTGCTCTGCGGCGCACTGGCAGGCTGCGGTGGAAATGAGACGCCCTCCACCTCGCAGGAACCGTCCTCCAGCCAGACGGCGGAGGAGCCCAAGATCCTGACCGCTGCGGTCAGCGCGGAGCTGAACACCCTCTACCCCCTCAACATGGATGTGCAGAACAACATCGGCACAAAACTCTGCTATGAGGGTCTTGTCAACTATGAGAACGGGGAGATCGTCCCCTGCCTGGCGGAGAGCTGGGAGTTTTCTGATGGCGGGAAGGCGCTGACCTTCCACCTGAAAGAAGGAGTTACTTTCCACGACGGAACGCCCTTCAATGCGGAGGCGGTCAAGACAGACTTTGAGTTTGCGCACCCCAATCCCAATTTCAGCAACATCTCTGCCGCGGCCAATGTGGAGAGCATTGAGGTTGTGGACGAGTACACGGTGACTTTCCACTATCCCAATCCCTACTTTGCCTATCTGATGGACTTCTGCTATCCGGAGGTTATGGTTCTGGTATCTCCCGCCGTACTGGAGGAGGGAAACTACCAGTCCATGAGCGGCGTGGTGGGTACTGGCCCCTATGTGTATGAGGAGATCGTGGACGGCGACTATGTCCGTTTTGTCCGCAACGAGAACTACTGGGGGGAGCAGCCCTACTATGATGAAGTCATTGTCAAGTACATTCCCGACGCCTCTGCCCGGCTTCAGGCGCTCCAGAGCGGCGAGATCGACCTGATCTACGGCAGCGCGCTTCTGACCTGGGACGACTATCAGCAGGCCCTCTCTCTTCCCAATATTGCCGGCGCGGTGGCGGAGAGCGATTCCAAGACCCGAAACCTGGTGCTCAACGCCTCCGGCGTTCTGTCCGATTTGAGGGTGCGCGAGGCTGTGGCTTACGCCATCGACAAGGAGACCCTCTCCGAAGGGCTGACCTATGGCGAGGAAACTCCCGCCGACCACCTGTTCCCCGACGGCATCCCCTATACGGATGTGGAACTGAATGTGATCCGCACCTACGACCCTGAAAAAGCCAATGCGCTCCTGGATGAAGCCGGGTGGGTACTGAATGAGTCCACCGGTATTCGGGAAAAGGATGGGCAAACACTGTCTTTGAAGTACACCTATGACTCCGGGGACGCGCTGAATAAGTCCCTGGCTACGGCGGTCAAGAGCCAGCTGGCGGCGGTAGGGATCAATGTGGAGACGGAAGGCCAGGAGATGATGACCTGGTGGCAGGAAGGCGTTGCCGGAAACTATGACCTCATCATGTGGAACACCGAGCAGCCCTATACCAGTCCTCACAACTACTTCATTCCCATGTTGTCCCGCTCTCCCCATGTGTCCAGTCTCCCCGCTGTGGAAGGCAGCGACGAGTTCCTGGCTCTGATTGAGGAGTTCCAAACTACGGATGACAGCGCCAGAGTCCAGGAGATTTTTAATCAGCTGCTGAACTTCGACAACGACAATGTACTGGATCTGCCCCTGCTGTTTGTCAAGGATATGATCGTCTACAACACGGACAAGATCGCGGGCTATGATTTTTCCAGCACGCCCATGTTCTTTGATGTGCGGCTGATCCAGCCGGCGGAGTGATGGACTAACAGAATATGAGACAAGGAGCCGGCCTGCTAAGACCGGCTCCTTATCAAAGGATGTGTTTCCAAAGGAAAGGGGGCAGATTTGTTTGGCGTTGCACCAGTCAGGCGAGGACTACCTGGAGACTATATTGCTGCTTCAAAAAGAAAAAGGCATGGTGCGCTCCGTAGATGTGGCCCGATATATGGAGGTGTCCAAGCCCAGTGTGTGCCATGCGGTGTCCACTTTGAAAGAAGGTGGCTTTCTCACCATGGACGAGGATTTCTTCCTTCATCTAACCGATGTGGGCCGCGAGGTAGCCGAGCAGACCTATGAGAAACACTGCTTCTTTACCCACTTGTTGACGGAGGCAGGTGTCGATCCAAAAACAGCGGAACAGGAGGCCTGCCGCTTGGAGCATGTGATCAGCGAGAGTAGCTTTCGGCATCTGAAGCAGAGTATGGACAAAAAGGAATAATTGTGGGAGGTGAGGCTGTTGATCGGGATGGCGGTACTGCAATATGGGAATTTGCGTATTGACCCAAACCAACGCAGGGTCTATGTAAATGAACAAGTTGTGGAGTTAACTACAATGGAGTTCAATATTTTATATCATCTGGCCTTACACCCTGGCTGGACCTTTACCCGGGAGCAGCTTTACCAATATGCGATGTCTGATGACTTTGCTTCCGGCCTCGAAAGCGTCACCAGCCGGATCTACAAGATACGGAAAAAACTAAATATCAATGCGATTCAAACTGTGCATGGGTATGGTTATCGCTTTGAGAAGTAGAAGTAAAAGAGAGCGGCCTTCGTTGATCAATGAAGGCCGTTCTCCTTTACCGTGTTGAAAAATTGGAATTAAAATGGAAAAAGTGAAAACTCAGTCAGAATTTGGTCAGATTTACCGAATACAATGGAGATAAACTCTAACCATATAGGCAATTTCCGAAAACGGGAGGAATGTGTATGAAAACTAAAAATCGAAATAGCAGAGGGAATTTCAAGTTGCGTTAGGCGGTCTTATTCTTAAATGAATGAGGCCGCCTTTTCTTTTAATTCCCGACAAAATTCTACAAAAATCAAATTACTGAACCTGGATCATTGGCAGACCTGCTGCCCGCTCTAATGGGCAATGCAGGTTCGTGTGCAAAGTGCGGTTCAGATGGCAAGGAGCCAAATGCGCATGGAAAGTTTGAAAACCATGCACATAAAAAGGTTCGTCGCCCATCTGCTTACATTTCGACACACAGTTTACTATCGAATATGGTTCTTCTGCCGCCCTTTTCGGAGGACAGGGCGGGAACATCACAAGACAAGCGACAAGCCTCCTCCTGCGGGCGTCGGAAGTCGTGACGGACTTCTTTATGTGTATCACACAGCCGATTGCTCACCTTTGTGGTGCGTGGCCGGCTGTGTTGTTTTATATAGAACACAAAGACGCCCATTAGTTCGGTGCCGGTCCCCTCCAAATGTTCAAGATTCCCAAAAATTCTTGAACGATTTGGAGGACAAGACCATGCGGTATCGAAATAATGGACAGATAGAGGAAGAACTACAAATCAGATTTACAGGTTACTTAATCCAGGCAGTAAAACGCACACGGCGCGATTACCTGAACATGCTCAACCAATACAGCAACAGTGAAATACTGACCGATACAACCTATACCACAGGACAGACTTTGGAACAAGAGGTTACAGAGCGCCTTCCTCTATGGGATGTGATCGAAAGTAATGCGCTCTTCTATGCACTCAAGCGGTTGAATGAACGCGAGCGGTATGTGTTCCTGTCGCATGTTTTGGACAACTGCCCTTTTGACTTGATTGGTGTAAGACTGGGCCTGACTTATAAAGGCGCAGCCGCAGTCTATTACCGTGCTGTTCAAAAGTTGAGAAAAAGTATTGAGGGGGTGGAAAAACATGATATTTGAACAACTGTTGTTTCAGGCAAAAGAAGGTGATCTGGAGTCAATTACCGATATTTTGAATATGTATCGGCCCTTACTGCTCAAATATTCTGTAATTGACGGCCGGCTGGATGAGGATCTATACCAGGAGCAGTGCATTACATTGATGCGAGCCATCAAACTGTTCCGAATTTGAATTTATGAGAAAGGCTCCGAGACCTTTTGATCTCGGGGCCTTTCCCGTGGATTCAAACAGGATGTACTAAGAGGAAAAAAACAAGCGCACAGCAGTAGTTGGATGCTGCTGTGCGCTTATTCCGACATAACCTGTGGGCCTCACCCGAAAAGGTGAGGCCACACTGCGGTAAAACTTACCCTACCACGATTTCCTTTTTACCAGATCGCTCAGAAAAGAATCTCTGCAAAATGCTTATTGCAATTTTATTGATCCTCTCCAGCGGCAGCCTTATCATAGTAGTAGATATAGGCGTTGTAATCCCGAAACCGAGTGATCAGCCGAATCCGGATGTACAAATGTGCCGTTTCAGAATAGAGGTTAAATTCAGTCGGATCACTGGTAGTCCCGGCATATCGGCAGAAGCGTTTCATGGTCTCCAGCGTCTTAAAGGCCGGCAACTTGAATAGGGCATTTTGAAACTCATCGATTTCTTTTACCAACTCTGGCGGTGTCTTTTTGCCGCTCTCATTGCGCCAGGTTGTCCACCAGCGGTATCCATCATAATCCGAACGGGAATAAGCAAGCTCGCTGACGGGGCGTTCGATGAGCTGCATCGGAGGCTTGTAGGTGTGCTTGAACACTTCTGAAAAAGTGCAGGTCTGCATCAGATAACAGGTGGACTTTTCCGCGCTTTTCTTCAGATGTCCAGACTTGACGGCATCCCACTCCGCAAGGGGCAGGGGCGTATGGGCGGCATCCCGAAGGGCCTCATCCATGCCGCAGGCTTCACAGATCTGCACATCCGCATAGCGGCTGAGGGCATTGACCATCAGGTGGGCTGCCAGAGGAGAGCCACACCGCAGGCATTTGGGAGGGGCCGCTGCATCGCCATGAGCATAAAGCTTTTTGTCTTGCTTCCAAGCGGCTTCCAGTAATTCTTTGGGGTATAATTTGATTTTCATGGTAATGTCTCCTGACTTTGAATTTATGTTCAAAATTATATCGAGGTATTCCCCCCTGCTTCATAAATTGTTCAATCTATGCAACAGATTCGCTCATCGAAAAAAGAGTTCGCAGAGTTGCAGCCAGTTCCGTGCGGTTTTTGCAGGGGAGGCGATGACTGACGCCACAGTTATGCCCTTCTGAATTCATTTTGCAGATGGTGACACTCAACGCAGAGCCGTCGTGGCAGATCCACATCCGTCTGCCAGCAGCCGGGTCTTCTGCCACAATCCAGAGCGGGCGCTGGCGGGTCATATAAGACTGGTTGGCAGCCCGCCACCCGCTGTAATCAGAGTAGTGGAAGCCTGGAGCATCTAATTTGCGTTGGTTTAGCACCAAATAGACTTCCTTGTACTTCATGCGCTGCGCCTCTCTTCCTGCAACGATAGATATTCAGCGTACCCCTCCGGGTCCAGTTCACGCAGGCGGTCTGCCCGGAAGCGGTACTCTGGATACTCACAGTAACCACTGCGCTGCGTTGCTCCGGTAGGGATAGCCAATCCGTGGCGGATCAGCCAGACCGGGAAATCGGCATCGCTATTGGTATCGATGAATGCGCAGTCTTTCCCCCGTTCCCCGTCCAGATTGACCGTCAGAGAGGCCCAGGGCTCCGCATAGCCATTTTCCCATGTGTGCATGGCAATCGCCAGGTTGCCGTCCATATAGGCGGATACCTTTAACTGGATAGGATGGACAGAGCCATACTTTTCATAAGGGAAAGTAAGAGGCCCTTGCCTACCCATGGCCGGCATTGGCCTTTGGGCCGGAGCTGTACTGATGTTTGGCGTCAGATCCAGTTCCCAGCATATAGTGAGAATATCAGAATCGTCCACACGGTAGTTATATTTTTTGGCATACTTGGGGTGGAAGAGAAGCTGACCGTTCTCCACAACAAATTTGCCTTCCTTGGTGCCATAGGTGTACTGACGGCCATCCAGAAGATGCTGCATCTTTTTGGCGTCCGCTTTGATCTTTCCTTTGTCGTACCATGTGGTGTACTGCACCGCAACCTCAAGATTAGGGTTTGAATGAAAGCGGGTTTCTAAAAACTGCAGGACACGCCCGCAGACGGCTACCCGCTGTTCCACTGTTTGGGCAGAGTTGAAGGACAGTGTGAAATAGGAGTAATCCCGCCCAGACAAACCATAGCCGTGAAGCGTATTGCTGAAGTCGTTGCACCAGAAAAACAATTCCCAACGGGAACTTCCGTAAGGCGCCGGATCTTCAACTTCATACTGATAGCAGATAAACTCCCTGGCAATGGCCGCCATGACAGAGGCCATTACAGCATTTTTTGACTCGGCAGCCTGCCTGATCCTACGATGCGCCTCGTCAGGGCCGTCATCGCAAATCTGACGGTTTGCCTCCCGCTGCTCTGGGGTGTAGACATATTGGAGTCTAAGCGAATGGACATCTTCCCGGGCATAACCCCGGTCAATCCATTTTGCGCTGGAACTTTTGACAGAAGATTTGTCATGTAATATATTCATGGTGATTCTCCTTTTTGATTTGATGTAAATGCTTGTCGATAACTCGGCGAAGGCAGTCAATGAAAATTTTCATCGCAGTGACGGCCGGCCCCGCCATATTCCAGCAGGGCATAGCCGATACACCGGGCCGTCTCGCCCAAAGTGTTTTTCACGGCTTTTTCCACCACATCATCCGTATCTGGGCACTCCTGTTCGTTGTTAAGGCGTGTCAGCTCGTGGTGCAGCTCTTTCATCTGCTCTGGCGTTACCGGCTGGTCAGTTTGGACCAGTACATCAGCAAAGTTGCCGCAGCCATCAACATTCAATTCTCGGATCAGCAATACTCCCATAAACGATCCTCCTTCAACGGTCCTCGTGCCAATCATAAAGCAAAAGGTCGTGGCTGGAGGCATTCGGCTGGAGGACTGCCGCCCGAAAACGATAATTTGTAAATACAAAGCCAGTGGGTTTGTGCGTGTACTGGACGGCAAGAATGTGATACTCCCGGCCCATCCAGTCGGCAGATTCCAGAACCTGTTCGGTTTCATTCCCAAAATCAAGGGCAAAAATCCAGTTATCCTGACAACTGCTCGGGTCAGAGTAAGGCTCCCCGCCCGGCAGGAACAGAATCTTTTGTTTCATATCTTCATAACTGTGGAGCCCCGGGTGTTTATTCAAGAACGCTTGTGCCAGTCGTTCCCTAAAGGTATAGAAGGGGATGAATGGTTTTTTCCCCTCGAAGTCCCCGTTTCCATCCAGAGCGATCACCTGCCCATCCGAGATGATCTCGATGATAACATCCTTTCGGATGCGGCAATCATTTTGATAATCATCCGGGGTAGAAGTGTACCATGTGCCATCAACCGTATCACGGTTGCAGTAGTAATAGGGCTGGTTTACAGATTGGAACACATCCTTGCAGAAGCCTGTGTCTTCAAACAGAAAAGTGAGTTGGATCGTTTTCATTCGAGCTTCCTCCGTAGTAATAATCATAGATTTTTCTTGGACCGCGCCGTATTTTGGCTTTGGTAGGGCTGCCGGTGGCGATTCTCTGCCCGGAGCCAAACGCTGGCCCGAAAAACCAAATTTCGTAGTGGGTGCAGAGATACCGCCTCTTTGTGTGGGGGATTGAAACCGACCACATATAGGCGTCGCTGGACACCGTAAACTCCTTGGGATAGCAATATTCCCGCATTCCATCCGGCGAGAAATCATCCAGCGCCACGGCATTCCCGGAAAGGGGGGCTGCTTGCGGCTGAACGACCTCCCGGAGCCAGAGCAGGAAAGAAGACGCCCCTGCGCTCATACCGATTCCTCCGGCTTGCCGGCCTTTTCATAGTAGACCTTGCGAGTGCCGGCGCCGCGAACTTGGAAGATAAAACCGGGCACCATCTCAGCCAGCTTGTCAGCATACATCTTGGCGCGGCCACAATCCGGAATCAGAGTAGCATAAACCAGGCCGACTCCAACTTTTCCTTCATGCAAATTTATAGCGCCATAACAGCGGTCTCCAATTTTCTTCCCATAGACGATATAGTTCATCGGTTACCGCCCTTTCTGTTAATACCAGATGAAAGTCTGGCCGCATAATGCCTGAATACGGTCCATGATGGTATCAACTTTCTTTTCAGATAAGGGAATATCCGTATTATTCCAGTGCCGAATCAATTCTTCCAGTGTACGGTCTGGAGCTGATACACAGAAATCACAGCAAAAGTTATAGAGCGGCTGCCCGGTATAGGCTTCAAAGACGCTTTCAGTACCATCAGCAATCCGCTGTCTCTGGTTCCCACTGTAGTTGATACGGCCTAAATAGGCGGCACCATAGCGTTCACGGTAGGCATCAATTATTTTGCGGTTTAAGTCATTGTAAGTATCATCGGCTTCATCAATCCTGAGATACCCTTCACGAGCGAGGGCATACTCCCGCTGCACTTGCAGGTAGTAGGAGAGGGCGTCCATGGGTTTCGGATCATGCGTGGGATGTTTTAGTTTCATCAAAAAATCCTCCTAAAAAACAAGGGACCGGCAAACAGCAAATGCGCTGTTTGTCGATCCCTTTGTGATAGTGTCCCTTGCCAAATAGCAAGGCGTTTGTCAAATAAGAAAAAGTGTAGAGTTTTATTTCTGTGGAGCAACATTGAAAGTATCAATGATACAATACTGGCAGATCAATCAGAAAAATCTTTTAGGTGCTGAATGATCCATGCTTGCAGCTCGTGTTCTCCCGCACTGCCATTTGCAATAGAGATAAACATATCCGCAAGTTCGCCGGGCTTCAGTTCAAGAACATAGCCGTTCCATTTCAGCAGCAACTGCGTCATCATTGCGCCAATCCGTTTGTTACCATCAAGAAAGGCATGATTGGAGGCCAGTCCAAACCCTATTCTGGCTATTTTCGCAAGGTCCGTTTCAAAAAGATCAAAACCGGCAAAGGTTTGCAACGGAGCATTGACTGCGGCTTCCAGACTATTTCGGTCCCGAATACCGTCCAACCCACCTGAAGCTTTGATGATCCTGCTATGGACGGCGATAACATCTTCAACCGTCACCCAAATCATTCCGCCATCCTCTTATAGTCGTCAGCGAAAGAACTTAAAACCGCATCGGTATCCGCCAACATCTGCTCCCTTGAAATTTCCGCAGATGGTGTGTTAAGAGTTAAGGGAAACGGCATTCCATTATTGCGGACAAAGGCATTTGCAAAAATGTTGAATGCGGTGGATGTGGATATGCCCAGCTGCTCGCAGATGGCGGCCATTTGCGCTTTGACCTGACTATCTATTCTAAATGTCATATTGGTATCCATATAATCGACCTCCTTGCACTACAATTATACTACATATCATGTGCAAATGCAACGAGTAGGATGCTTAATTGAAGAAGGCCACGGGAACCAATCGTCTTTGAGGGAGTGCTGTATCATCTATGCGGCAGCTTCTGCGGGAGGCAGCTCGTTGATGATGGGAGCGGAAAGTAAAATGGCCGTTTCGGTATCTTCCATTAACAGCCACGCACCATCGCGCCAAACACAAGAAGTTGCCTTGTTGTAAATCTCCGGGACCTTATTGGGATCGTCGATGCACTCGCGGGTAACGAGCAGGCACATGTTATCGAGATAGAAATAGTGAAGAGATTTTTCAATTTCCTCTCGTAAGGTATGGGCCAGGGCTGCAATTTCGTCCATATCCTGCCGCTGAAAAGCAGCCTCGGAAATCTTTTTCAGGCACTGTGTTTGCTGAATTGCTGCATCAATGTAGGTTTTGGCCTCGTCAAACAGGCTGCGCCGGATACGAATATCACATAGAGCTACATGACGGGTGTATTCGGTGGCTGCTTTGCAGATTTGCCCCCGCAGTTCTTCATAAGGTTTTTGGTACTTTGTTTTCAGCACTTCCAGCGATACAACTTCCAGATTTCTCCGAAGGGTATCCAAATGAATTTCAAGTGCCTTGCGTAATTCTTTTTCGTCCATAGTTTTCCTCCATTTCACAACAGAAATTACTTTTGTGGGGATGCCTGCTGATCCTCCTGTAAAATATCCTGTGCGGCCTTGGATACTGCATCCCAGTAACACTCCCAATAGGTATCGCAGAGATCCAGGTAGTGGCTGATGCGCCCTTTGATGTCCGCATTGTGCAGCAGTTGTTTTTTCTGATCTTCTGTCAGAGCCAGATACTCCGGCAAAGCTTGAGCTTTATCAAGAAAATCCTCCCGTGCGCACTCATCTTCATAGGATGCCGCCACGGTGCGTATAAATTCAGGAGCCAGCGGCAGAGGCCGTTTTTCAATGGAGAGGTAAAAGTGGTTTTCGCAGTATTCCCCATCCAGATAGCACTCATAGCTTTCTGCGGTTTCTTCCTCTGCAAACTGACTCTTTTCACGCCATTTCTCAATGCAGCCGCCCTCCAGTTCGTTTTTCAGATCGTCATGAAATTGCCGCTGGGCATCCATTAAATTAGTGAACGGAGCCTCATAAGAGCCAAATTCCCCGTCAGTGGCCCAGTGCGAGACGACGACATAAAGCGTACCTTGGGGATACGCCTGCTCAGGAACGGCCAGAGGCGTCAACATTTCAGGCGCCATGATGACCATTTCCAGCCCTAAATCCTCCACACGCTTTGGCGCGCCATAGAGTTCAGAAAAAGTCTGCTCCAGTGCGCGGCGGGCAGCGGAAAGGCACGGCGGGTCAAATTCACAATAGATGTCCGGCGTATCATTTTCAGTTTCCCGGTCATCATCCGTGCGAATTTCAAGGATGCGCCCGAAGAGCCCGCTGTACTCACTCGCTTCATTGGCGAGGACGCGGCTGCCTACTGTGTAGGTGATGTTCTCATGTGAGAATTTCTCATCCGGTTTCTTATAAATCATAGTCCATTCCTCCCTTGAAGGGGAAAAAGCAAGTCCCCTTGATTCATCAATAAATGTGCCTTTATTATCCGCGTCGAAAATGACGGCACCGCTCGTAAACATGAAAATGAGCAGTGGAATAAAAGCGATATGCCTGCTGCTTTTTAGGCGGCAGCAGCCAACGGCGGATGGGCCGCTTGGCAGTACCGCAAACTGCAGGCTTTTGGCTTTTGAAGATTTTCATCATCCATATCCTCCTTGATAGACTGTACACGAAATGGTGATCACCCTTCCTCCATGTCCTCGCCGGCCTCGATGATACCGCGCTTCCGTTTCAGCTCCGCGACTTTTCGCTTCCACTCTTTCTGCGACTGCTCGGCCCGCGCCCGTTCCGCTCGTTGATCTTCCGGGGAGAGTGCAGAAAACTCCCACTCCCGGCGATCTGCGTCAATATCCGCCATGATGCGGCGCACCAGGCGCAGAGCCAGTTCGCTCTTTGTCGGCGGCAGCTGCTCCATGGCAGCCTGCCCCTGTTGAAAAAGAAGCCGGTACCGGTCGTATTGGGCCTCGGTGATGAAACCCCATCCGAAGTCATCCTGGAGTTCCCGCTCGCTGTGGTATTGCATCACTTTCTCAAATTCAGCCTGCCGGGCGGCGCTTTCTCTCTCCACCGCACGGGCAAATTTTGCCTCGATGCGCTGCAGATCGCCAAGCACCTTCACACAGGCTGCTGCCTCCATCAAATAGCCGTGATCCCGCGGCTTCAGATACCTACTCATCCAGCACCTCCGTTTGCTCATCATCACAGCTTACCAAAGGGCAGGCGTAACTTTTATCAATGCTGGGCATGGTACAGCCCATATCAGGATCATGACAATCACAATTCAAGCATGGAACCAGTGGCTCCGGCTGAAGCCGGATTCCCAAAACGATGAATTCACTCCATCTTCCGCAGTGTGGGCAGGGGATTGTCCCGTTGTACGCATGGTCGATCTGCTCTTGTGTAACGGGGGAAATCTTATGGCAGCATTCGTTCCGCACATATACGATATGAGCGGCTCGCCAGACTTCTGGACGGTATCTCTTATTGAAAGGAAGGTAGCCGCCCCATTGCGGATTGTCGAAAACCCGATCAATGTGTAGCTGAAGGGCTTCTTTTCGCAGTTCAGCGGCTGATGCCCCAATATAATTGTGTTCGCTGCACCATTGGATCAGATGCTTTAGCAGATGTGTCTCCCCATCGCGTTCGATGACAGCCTCCGCCAGCCTGCACCAGTCCTTTTCTTCAATCTCTCCAAGATTGGTTTTTACACCGTCCCACGGCAAATGCTTTTTATCCCGGCCGGAGCCCGTGCTGTTACAGCGGAATACGCCGTATTGCCAGCGAATATCCTCATAGGTGATGGAAGAAAGGTCTACTCCGCTGGGTAGATGATAGTCTTCATATTTCATAGTTTTCAGTGCCTCATAATTTTCACAACGGTCAGACTTTGCTTTACACAGTCTGAACGCTATTGTGAATCTCTCCGGTTTGCGCGGGGCCAGCAGATGCATTGGTGTCTTGGCAGGGGCTATCCGATGGAGGAATCTCGCCTCTCAAAACAAAAGGAAGAACTGCGTTCCAACTGGTCAGGGGAACTGGATTGCCGTCTATTTCCCGCAGAGCCTCATCCATCCAGCACTTTTCACAGATATATACATGAGCGTATCTGCTCAAACTGTTCAGGAAAAAATACAGCCCGGAGTATAATTCGTTGCGGCCGCACCGCGGGCAGAGAAGCTGCTGTTCCGTCTCCTGCAGAGGGCAAAGACGCTCAAGAAATCTCTTTGCTTCGTCTTCAGAAAGCTTCATATTGTGTCCTCCATTGCATTTCTTAAAATTTTATTGGCACCAACTTGGCCGATGCCGGTATAAGGTCAAGCCTGTTATGCGATGGATCTCTTTGTCGTTGGTGACTTGAATGAATCCTTTTTTGCGGGCCACAACCCTGACTTCCTCATTCATATCAAGACAAAATACTTGTTCCCCGTCCATCTTCCGAAGCTCTTGCGTGGTAAGGGGAACTTCAGCGGCAAATTTGTTTTCAGGCGGTATAAGCCCAGCTACCAGCATTTGTACTGCGGTCTGAAAACCGGACTCAAAAGCCTGCTCGGCCACAATGCTACTGCACTCACCGGCGGCAAGCTGGTACGCTTCAAAGGCGGCTATGGCTTCCGGGGAATTGCCCATTTTCTGTCGCAGGAGTTCTTCTGCCATCGAAGCATTATGGTTAAGCTGCTTCTGATGCTCGCTTTGTGTTTTGAACACGCTCGGCTCATAATCTCCATAGTAGAGATCATGAAGGAAATCCGGATCAGCGACAAAATCGGCTGATAAGGACTGCTTGAGAGCAGACAGGTTTTCGGCGATTCGCTCCAGAGCCTTGATGAGATTAGGCAGCTGGGAATTGAAAAACCTGCGGCCATATTCCGTTTCGTGCAAATTCAAAATTCGTCACCTCCATATAGAGAAAAACCGCCAGTGCCTTCGGGCCTGTGGCGGTTTATATGAGGCCCCAGAACAGGGGCCGGGTCCTTGGTTGTTCATGAGGACAAAATACCTGCCCCTTTAGGCGGCAGGGGTATCTGGCCTTGCAAAGTCACAACATACGATTTCGTATGTCGTGCGGTACCAGTCATTCTTATAGCAGGCTGGATTGATCTCCCGGTGAGCTCCAATTTTGGTCAGCTTGCTCATGGACATCCTCCATTTGTATAGCTTGGTACAGTTTAGACAGTAAAACCTTCCATGCTGCAGCGAAGGATGAAGTAGTCAGTCCGAAGGCTTTTCATGTGCCGCAGAATATCTTCTTTGGACTGGTAGCCCTCCAAATTCAACACCTACCGTTCTGAACACCCCTTCTCGCTGGTCAGGTTGCAGTACCAGTACCCGCTTTTGGTCTGGTAGACCTTCCGATTTCTCTTGTGACCGGGAATCGTGAGCGTCAAATGCAGACCGCCGACGCCATACTCTGCATGAACGAGCATAAAAGTCGCTTTATACAGCTCGCGTTCTTCCTTTTCTACAAAACCGCAGAGATCAGGCAGCCTGGGGCACCTTCCAGATGTGTGGGACATATTGCGCCGATTCCGTTGGAATTTTCCCCGGCACCAGCAATCCCGCACCTCGCATTTTTCACAATCCACAGCGCCATGAAGCGGTGGGAAATAGTGTTGCTGCTCCATCACATGGCCTCCTTAAAAACAGTCATTCTGCATTACTTTTTGGCAGGCCAAGTCCAAACCAGCTTTCAGCTGAGGCATGGCCTCCATGTATTGGGGAGTGATACCCAGGGCATCAAGCGTGTCTTGAACATCGCCAGTATAGCCGTATTCGTGGTTGGAAAGTTCAGTCAGGAACATTTCATAAATGAAATTGTCTCCAGCTTTATCAGCGGCAATGGCCTCCTCAAGCTCCTTGCGGTGCCGGGCAAACATTTCATGCAGCTTCGGCGCATCGCTTTTGCGGTAAAATCCACCGGTGCCAGCGATCGCATACACCTGATTCATGTCGGAAGGGCGCAGGCCGAGCTGGCGCATTCCCTCTGCAAACTGCTGTTGATCGAACGCAAAAAATACGGGAAAGGCGTTGACCTCTTCCTGCTGGCGATCCCGTAACTCCTGATAGTGGTTTTTCATACTATGCGGCCTCCTTTTTCATCCGCTGTACAGACAGCCTGACACGCCATTCATCCGGGCGGGGCTGACTGCGGCAAATCCGTTCTAAAAGGTCTTTATTCGCACAAACAGCATATTGCTTCCACTGAGGCCCTGGCCCTTGACGGGTCAGGTGCTCCAAGGTATACATCATCACAGCACCCTACCTTTCCACCTCGAATTGCCGAAGCTTTTCTAACAGCAGGCGGGTGTTCTGCGCGTATTGCTCAAGGAACGGCTGATCCAAATCGAAGTTATAATATCGGTAAAACAGCACTTGGAAGGTCATCTGTTTGCATAGTTCCGGAGAGATCGAGCGCATCCGCTTACCGATTTCCGTGATAGCGGCATATTCCTGTTTCAAATACTCTTTCTCCACTCTGGGGAAATTGCGATAAAACCAGTCTTTGACGGAAACCTTTCCGCCGTTGAAATGATACTGCTGATTGCGGTCAAAGCAGAGGCAGTATTCAAAATCACGGCCCCGCTCGCCGGGTCCTACAGAAAAGGGATAGAGCCGGCAGGTTCGTGGGCGTGCCTCGTAGATGCTGCACAACCCATCCTTCAGGAAAATACAGGAATCGTCCGGCCCCGTGGTTTTCAGCATGAAGATGGGAAAGCACTCTTGGGTCAGCGGCATAGGCTCGCAGTATCGGGTCAACACATCGTCTATAGTGCAGATGTTGGGATCACAGCCACGCAAATAGTTTGCCAACCGGTAGGCATCCAGGCTCTCCACCATCAAACTATCCTTGATATGACGGCAGCATTGTCCACACCTGCGGCACTGGTAGTCCACACAGTCTTTGGCATGAACGGACACTACTATTGTTTTTTGATCATCCATGACAATCCTCCGAAAAAAGGGCCGTGGCGGGAAATCCGTCACGGCCCAAAACATATAGGACAAGCTCTGTTGTCCCGGTATCTTCTTACAACCGCTTTACGCGCACGCGGCCAGACTCACCATCGGGAGCGGGTTGCAGGCCGCCAGCGGAAAAGGGGCCATTGAGAGGCAGTAATTGGAGTTGAGCGTTTCAAAGCGTACCATATCATCCGACTGATCGTGGATGGCTACCACACGGGAGGTATGATAGATCTTACCGCCTGCATGAAGAAGTGCGCCCTGTCCAATCACCAGCGGACGCAGAAGTGCTCCGCGCATCACAATAGATTTTTTTGATTTCGTCATATACTTCGACCTCCATTCTGTTTGTGGTAGATAGAGGGTTACTCGCGGCATAACCTCAAAAACACAGTATGGACCTCATCAAGAAGTTCCTGGATGCGTTTCATCGGTATTTTTTCGTGGCTGGAAATCTCCCTGATTCCATAGCCGTAACCCTTCATGCGGACAATTTTCATCTGTTGTTCAGAAACATGGGAAGCCAGATCATGGAGCATCTGCTGCATTTCAAATTCCTGCATGAGACGGTCCTGGCCCGGCAGCACATCTTCCAGCGGAACGCCATCCGGGTATAGGCCCAGATGGATGCTGATGACTTCTGCATTACGCTTGCAGCGTGTTTGACTTAGATAATAGTTCGACAGATTGCGATACATTATCTTCCAAGCAATCGTCGAAAAAGAATATTGTCGCAACATTTCCCTTGAAAAATAGTCTTGGACAGCCTTTAAGTAACCAAAGATAACTACATCATAGAATTCATCCTCTGGAAGATGGTTGTCATTGAGAAATTTATAGACCAGGCCATGGTGTTCAGCGGCAAAATCCTGCTGCTCCTTTGTCAACGGTACTTCACACAACATAAATTTTCCTCCGTTCTAAATAAAAAAGGGATACCTCCGACTTGCGCCGGAGGTGTCCCTTGATGATGTATCATGCGGCATTGCCGCAACAAAAACAGTTACGCCGGCAACTGTTCATAGTCGCCGTTGATCTCGCCGACCACATAGCTTCCATCCGAGGCCGGGGCCGCAGTGGCAGATTCCGGGATCTCATAGTCGCAATCGTTGGCCCGCTGTTCCTCATTGATCAGCGCCCGCTGAATGTTGATAGTTTTGATTTGCCCCTTGAAGACATTGGCATAGGCGCGGATCTGGGCCAGCTCTTCCCCCTGGAAATCACGCAAAAGGCGGAAAGTTGCAACGCTGTAATCATTGCTGCCGTTGCTATCTTTCTTGAGGCCGATCTGGACCAGACTGCCATAGGTGGCACGCTGGCGATAGACAAAAGCTCTGTTCAGGAACTCCTTGAACGGCCTGATGCTGGTGGGCGGCAGGGAGACCAGCAGAGGCATATATTCACCACTGCGCAGCAGATAGAGATGCCTCATATTCTTGCACGCCTTGCCGCGGCCGCCATCCTTGGCCGATCCATACGCATTCATGGGGCAGGTAGCACACGCACCTCCCGGTACGCCGATCCCTGTTTTGCCATCTACAGAGGAGCAGAGCGGTTTGGTGTCTTCGTCATACTCGCTGCCTTCCGGCCACAGAGTATAGGCAGAGTGGTTGTAGAGGATGATGCCCTCCAGCGTCCGGGTATAATCCGGATTGTCGGGATCTTCCGTGGGAACTTCAAACTGCAGGGCGCCGCCGGCGGGAATCTTCACCCGCTGGAAGCTCATCATCTGAAGCCCATCCGCATCTTCTGCGATCTCATCGCGGCTGAAGTCGCCCTCCACCATCGCCGGAAGCAAGAATTTGTTCTGCTCGTTTGCGGCCACCATAGAAGTGTTCTGTTCGTACATAGTTCATTCCTCCTGTTAATTTTTTGATGGATGGCAGCCATTTAAGCGGCCATCTGGTTAATTCGGCTCCACTGCCGTGCCGGCATGGAGAGAATGTTGTAGCCGATGCCTTCCAGCGCGGTTGCCCGGTCATAGTCCTTAACATCCTGGCTGTGGCGCGTTACGGCGTTGGACAGACCATATAAGGTCAGATCGTTGCCTTCAATCAACCGCTGCAGCACACCGGAGCTTTCATCGTCCGTGATGTGAAAATCCTTGCTGACGAGCTTCACAATGCCAGGGACAGCGGCAGTATTCATGGGGGCATCCTTGGCTTCCCGCATCATGTTGACCACACGGGTAAAGCGCACCTCGTCTACTACGGCCCGCACCGTGTCCTGGATCTTCATGGCGAAGGCTTTGTCATCGGCCTCCAGCGTCTTTTCCGAATACAGCTGGTAGTTCTCCGAAGCCTCATTGACACGGCCTACATGGTTGCGGCGCGTCTGGGCGTCGTTTACCACCATACCGTTGCTGCACACCAGACGATAGACCAGCGGCTGGATGCTCACCGAGCCCAGGCCTACCTCGCTATTGCTGATAATAATACCGGACTGCACGATGTCACCGGGTACGACCTCTGCCTCCAAACGGGTGTTGACAACCTTGATGTACATACGGCTGTCGGTGAGCTGGCAGCTCTCGAAGTGCATCCCTTCCATCTCCTGAAGGACTGGAAGGACAATCCCGGCAATATCGAGGTTGTCGATACGCCGGTAGCGGTTGCTGAGAAACGCCCGCGCTGTGCCGTCTATGGTGCGAACCATACGCACAGCCGGCTCCCGCTGGAACCAGGCATTCACATTCTGCGCCAGCAGCTCGGGGTATTCCTCCAGCATCTTGTCATAATAGGCTGCCGGGATCTTGAGGTGCGTTCCGATCTGCCTGTGTGCGATGGCGTTGACCTCCAGCGGCTCCACGGCATAATCACCGGATTGGTCGTAAGCGTTGAGATACAGCCCGCCACCAAAAGGCTCCAACCGGAGACTCCGGGTGTCCAGCATATAATCGGCCTTCAAATCGTTCTGCCGCTGGATTTCCTGTGCCATTTCCACAAGACTGATCCCTGATTTCATGTTATTTCACTCCCTTCTCATGACGATGGCGGTTACCAGGAGACCTGGATGCCCTGCGCTGTTGTTTCAGCAGCCAGACCGTTGCTCTCAAACACTTCCACCAGACGAGGCCAGTAGACCTTTGCCGGAAAGTTGGAAAGATGTTCCTGCGGGACAAGCTCTTCACCCTGCTGGATGCAGATGTCCCCGTTTTCTTTCAGTGTGAGTTTGCTGTGGCCGCGTGAGTTCAGGTCAGCAATCAGCGTCTCCATGACTGTGCGCCCGTTGTTCTCATACCAGATACGCGGGTCGATAGGCTGCTTGTTGGGCGGGATGTCTGCCTGTTCCCCCTGTTCCGTCCCCGCTTTAGACAGCGGTACGATCTTGAGCAGGTCACAGCGAATGGTTGCGTCCTTACCGAAGGTGATGTCCGCATGGTCGAACACCTCCACATTGTAAAGACGGATACGCCCTGTGCCGTTGCTGCGGATCAAATCCGCCGGCCTCTTTTCACACCACTCAAAGCAGGCGTTGGGAAAAGAGGAACGCAGATAAGTCAAAATCCGGTGGTTGGCATAGCGGAGCAGCAGATCGTCTGGTACAGGTCCTTCAAGCTCCGGCACCGTAAAGGTGTTCTGCGCGATACCCTCGGCATGGAGCTGGCGTTCCCTCTGCTGACGCTGACGGCGGCGCTTGGCCTGCTGCATATAGGGGAGCAGGAGAATCAGCACGACCCAAAGCCCCCAGAGGGTAAATACCCCTATCAGAAGCCACGCTTGCCAGGGTCCGCGTACCAAAGCCATGATGGCGATGACAGCACCGATCAGGATTGTGATGCTGCCGCTCAAAAGTCCTTTGTCGTTACTCATGTTGTTACCGTCCTTCCTTTTAAGTTTTGCTTGAAAACAAAAAAAGGGACCGCACCAAGCTTCAGTTCATTCTGAAAACTTGATACGGTCCCTCTTGCAGTGCCGGATTTTATTCCGGCAGGGATTCGCGGTCGCCGTCCATTACCTCGGAGGGGGCTGGAGCGGTTGCCGCCGCGTCAGAGTCATGCTGCTCATGTTCCGCTTTTGCTCTGGAAGATTGCCCAGGAAGAAAGCCAAAGTCCGTCAGCCATACTTTCAACTTTTTGACTGTGGCCCCGTCCTTTTGCCGTACATCCACCAGTTTCTGCGATCCAGTGAGCCAGATCATGCTTCCCTTTTTGACCTTGAGCCGTGTGAGCCGGGCAACCTGGTCGCCGCGGGCCCATACTTGATAGAAGTTCGGATGTTCACCTCCGGAGCGTTCCATCAAATCAAAACAAACATACGGCTGCTTTGACTGGCTCTCTTTGGGAGTAAGCTCGTGCATGACTCGGCCAAATACATAGATTTGTGCCATAACACTCCTTTCTTCGCCATCGGCGTTACTATCTATATATAAAAAGTGCCAGCGGATACCAACCCGAAAAGGGCGTGGCAATACCACTGACACTTAATACAGCATACAAACTTAACTGCGTGTGCAATGCAGGGCTTTTGGCCTTGCGGTACAGATGTTTCATCTGTATCCCACATGGGGAACGCACAAAAATCAATTACAAATTAAGTTTAACACCATATCTTGTATTTGTCAAGCGATATAATACTATATATAGATATTTTGGCCCGGCGAGTTACAATATGTGGTTCATGTGGCGGTAGTAATCATCCAACAGGTAGAATTTCAGTTCCTTGGCCCGGGGTGTACCATAGTTGAAGGTCAGCGCATAGAGATTGCCTGTTCCATCTATACCGAGGGGGCCGAGCCAGCAGTTAGCAGTGTTGCCGTTGAGATACCAGAGCTGAATGTCCTGGTAAGCATCTTCCGAAACAAGCCCTGATGCGGCCAGACGCTGGGCGTCTTCGTCTTCAATCGGGGTGGAGGAAAGAAAACGGCGGTAAAGTTCATCCGGCAGGCCGAGAGCCTGTTGGTAGGTCAGCGGATTTGGGTGATTCAGCCACCAGCGGGTAACATCTTCAAAGGTGCGCAGATGCGGTTTAGCTCCAAGCGCCCGAAAGCTGCGGATGAACGATTTCACCTTGTCCGGGGATGGCGCAGAAGGGATCGGGATTTCACGCACTTCGTTGTCTGAGAAGGAAAAGGCAATCCGCTCACCGCATCTGTCCTCCAGCATGAGTGCGGAGCGGGATAATGGAGAGACCAGAAAGTGCTCCATAGCAAAGGTATGATCCAGAAACTGTTGGATTTTGTATTGCTCAATCGTGTGTGGCTTGTACATGGGGGTAGACCTCCTTTTTAGATTCTACCTATTAAATAGGGAAAATCCTCCGTTTTTCTGCAGCAAAATCAGACTTTGTAAAAATAGCGGATAGAAGAGTAAGAAAAAGAGATACGATGCTGTGGTTGTGGAGCCTGCACCGTATCTCTTTCCTATTTTGCCGTAGGTTTAGCCGTTCTCCTTAGCCTGTTCCTCTGGGACAGCCGGCTCACCAAGGGCCTCATATCCCAGGAAGCTGTTGGTGGAGAGAGCCGCGTCCAAATAGTCATTCCCGACCACAGGGCGGCTGCCGGTTTGAAAGTAGAAACGATACCGGGCGCCAATCTGAAACTTGGCGGACTTACTTAACAGTAAAGTGCGCTCCGCGCCTTGTCCATCTATCAGTTGGATTTTGCGATACCGCCTTATCACAGGAGAGATAACGCTGGAGCAGACGCCTTCTACGATCTCATACTGGCCCTGGGCGATGGTGCTCCATAAGCTCCTAACCAGTACCAGAGAGGCAAGAAAGATTATGCTGCCCAGTACCAGCAGGATATGGTCTGTGGTAATAATGAAGATGATTAGGCTGAGGGCAATGCTTGCGAGCCCAGCCAAAAAGGTCAACAAAATCTTTCGCCGCAGCACGAACGGGAATTGGTTCCATTGATTCTTCATGTGGTAATCCTCTCAAAAATGATTTGCTGGCGCAGGTAGAGGTTGGCAACGGCCAGCGTTACTGCCTGACTGCTCCGGCTGTTTTTCATTATGCCGACGATATTATAGCAGGTGGTTTCGTCGTCGCCGTACACGGCCTCCATCAAGAACTGCTCATTGGGAAGATAGGCAACATCCTGCTCTACACACTTGATGATCTCAGCGGTGGACAGCAGAGCTTGCTGGGCCAGCCTCATAACACGGGTCTCATAGTCGGTACGCCGGTCTTTTTGGAATAATTTTAGCGCCTGTTGAATAGGGACTCGGCGGCCTGCCACCAGTTTGACAAATGAGATGCTCCTCATCAGCATTGATCCGCTGGCTGGAATAATGCCGAGAGAACTCAACAAATCATACAGAGCATCGTATTCCGTTTCACCGCAGCCAGATACCAGCAGACCTCGGGTGAGCAGCCGATTTACGCAGGCATCCCAAGAGCGGGAAATACAATCTCCCAGAGAGGACACCAGCTTGTCACACTGGAGGGAAATATCCTCTCGTTTAGAAATTCGCCAGTTTAGGGCGGTCCAAACGACCATTTCCTGCATATCCACCATGTAAGTTTGCCCGCTCAGGCGGATGACCGGGCAGGACCGGCCACAGCCATTCGTTTCCCGGTCCAGACGGCCGATTGCAGTATATAGGGTTTTCTGTTCCATTCATCAGTACCTCCTTCTTTTATATATCCTTTACTGCGGAAAGGCCGCGGTTTTCAACAAATTCAGAGCAGGCTTTTCAGGAACTTGGAGTCTCTGCGCAGTTTTGCGGTGGAACGCGAGATCCATGCCCCCACATGGGAGGGCGGCACCTGATAAAGCTCCGCGATGTCTGTGACCCGCATCCCTTGAAGTTTGAGGGCAAGCGCCTCAATGCCAAGCCGGGTTACACCATCGTAATCTTTTTTACAGGCATCCAGCAATGACAGAGTTTCTATCAGAGATACTTGGGTGTCAAAAGCGTCGGGCCGGGACTCCAGGGCCTCTCCGTCTGCAGCCAGTTCTCCATGTTCTCCAATAATAAGCCTGCTGAATTTTTTCTTCCTGTTGCAGATCGCCCGGCAATAGGACAGAAGCCCGTTTTTAACGACCGTTTTGGCGTAGGTAGAAAACTGGGCCCGTCCGTCATTCTTATAAGTAGACGCGGCTTTACAGAGCCAAAGGCACCCCTCTTGGAACAGGTCTCCATATTCCATACCGCAAATAGTCGGATTAACATGGATGTAGTCACAAATGACCCAATGTACGATAAAAAGATTCCGGGCAACAAGTTCCTGCTGCTGTTCTGTTAAACTGGTCATCGTTTCACCCCCCTTTAAGCGGCCGAATGCAGATTGCCCAAAGGAGCAGCGGCTTTGTAACAGAGGCGAATTACCTCATCGCACATCCCGTCAGAAAACATGCCAATATGTGCCTGCTGGTCATTTAGTCCCAGTTTGGCCTGGAGCCAGATGTAGACCTCCCATTTTTCCATGTGCCGGCTCTGCTGCAGATGCTCCAGCGCCCGGTGAGCCAGGATTCGTTTGTGCCGGAGATCCCCATTTGCCAGAGTCCCCATAGGCCGGTGTGTCCGGTCATGGGCACTCACATAGGCATCACAAGCCGGCCAGCGATCACAGAGATAGATATATTTGCCCTGGGAACGGCGGTTACAGCCATAGACTGTGCTGGCGGGGCGAAGAGATGCGTTAGCATGGCAATAAGGGCATTGGATATGTTTTTGCTTCGTCATAAAAATCATCACCTCCAAATGCGTATAGATGACGGCGCAAAGGCGTCTTTCAGTGTGAAAAAACAGTGTTAATTGCAGCCCGGGTCCAGAGAAAGTTGTTTGAGCGCACAGGCGGAAGGCTCCGGTGTGTGCCATTCGATGTACTTGGAAAAGGCGGCGTCAAAGGCGCGCCGGGACAAAATGGCAATGCACTCAGACGAATCTACAGTTTCTCCGGATAGTCTTTGGATGTCCTCGGCAGAAAGCAGCATAACCTGTCCGCACTCATCCACAGCCAGAAGAAAACCGGAACAGGGCGTTGTCCGGCCGCACATGCAGTGGCCGCAATCGCAGCTTACAAAGATAGCGTTGCGCCAGTTGCCGCGAACAGCCCGCAGGAAAGAATAAATTTTGCAGGAAATGTTCATCCTGTACCTCCGTTATCCTATATTTCAAAAACTAAAAAAGCGGGGACCGGCTGTGGAAGTCCACAGACCGATCCCCGCCGGTGATTTTAGCCAAACAGGCCCTCGATCTCGCTGGTGATACGCGGAATCACCGTGTCGTTGAAAATGAGGGTTAGGGCCGCCAGAAGAAGGGCACCCAGCACCACGGCGATGATGATCTTAACAGCGTCCGAAATGTAAAAATCACCGCGCTGGTTGGAAAGCGCCATACGGGCACGAAGGGCCAGTGCATTCGCCTTGTTCTGGATACGGGTGGTAAAGTTTCTCATGGTAAGACCTCCTGAAATTTTATTGTTTTGATGTTGATGGTTTTATAAAAAGACTGCTCACTGCTCAAGAACGACGAATCGGTTTGAGCATGTCCTTTTTATTGGAAATGGGCCGGCTGGGATAGGCTTTCGGCTTTTGATACAGAAGCCAGCGGAAACGGCGCTTTTCTTCCCGTGCGCCGCCAGACGGGAAAAATTTTTTCTTAGGCATAAAAGTCTCCTTAAAACAAGGGGCGGCCTGTATATGACAGGCTGGCCCAGAAATAAATGACGGCAGCTGACTACCGCTACAAAAATCCGCTATAGAACAAGCACTTACCTCCTTTACACTGCAAGAGGTAGAAAAATGTGTTTTTTCGGCTTCATACATTCAGAAAAATGTGAAAAAATGAATTGCAAAACAAAGAAAAATGTGGACACCTCGAATGTGCATCATCATTTATCACGAATCTTCCGATGTATCTTGCAGAGAAAACCATAGAGTTCTTATAGGAAACGGCCCTCACATTCAGATGTGGGGCCGTTCCATTCGCAGTCCGATTATCCAAAGAAAGCGCCCAAGGAGCCCATAACCTCGGTACAGAGGACCACCAGGTAGATGATCATGATACAGATGAGCATCATCATGGAGTAACGCTGGATTTTCTTGGGACGCTTGGCAGCCTCCTTTTTCAGATTGTTCTGCTCAATCTGCCGCATATCGAAGCAGATCATCTTGAAGTACATCCGCTGGTCGTCGCCGCGAAGTACGCCAATCAGTCCCCGGATTACATCAGACAGCATGGGGCTGCCGATGCGGGTTTCAAAATGGATGAGGGCGTTTTCATAGTTGCCGGTTTTCATATCGGCAATGGTCTGGTCGAGCTCGGCTCCGAAATCTTTGCCCGCTACCCGGCGGTAGGAAGTAAGTATCTTCAGCACATCCCGGTCATTTTCCAAATTCTGCCCGATGGTAAGGGCAAAGCGAGGAATCTCATTCTCAATGAGCTTGCGCCGCTTTTTCACAAAGTCAAAAACCTTATAATAGGTTGAAAACCACAGCGCCACGGCCAGACCAATCAAAACAGGCACCATAAGCGGTATCAAAAACGCCATCAGCAAAGAACTGAGGCCGACTGCCCCGGCTGTGACCCAGGCCCGGGCGGTGTAGACTTCCGGTGTCAGTTCCATGGCGGCAATGTCCAGCGCCCGCTGCAATTTATTTCGCTTGAGCTTATCCAGCTTCAGGTACGGGGCAATCAGGCCGGCGATTTTGGTGAGATAGACATCCAGAAGTTTCTCGGCCTTTACGCCCTGCTGCTTGCGGGCCAGGAGCATCATACGGGAGGTGCGCTTGGTGGGAATGTCCGCAAAGGCACAAGTCAGGTTATAGACGGCAAAGCCGAAACAAATCACTGCTGTGAGAGCTAAAAGCGTCATGCGCTGTCACCTCCATATTCAATGGGCCTGCTCAGTTTCATGATCTGGGTCAGGGCAAACAGGATAATGGCTGCGCAGATTGCCAAAGCGATTTTGCCCGGCGTGGTGAAGAGCAGTGTGTGAAACCAATCTTCATTCAGGAAATAAAGCAGCGGTACATTGGCGATCACAAGGAACATCATCGTGATCGCCTCCCGGCGCGGCCCCTGCATCATAGCCTCCAGCTCCGACTGCACCACACGAACATCAGAAAACTTCTGGGCGATGGTAGGCAGTGTATTTTTCATGGCCCGGTCAGACTGGCACTGAATGAGGATGTTGCACCATTCATGGAATACCCGGTTGGGGACCTTCATCTTGAGGCTGTTGATGGCGCTGGTAATATTGGCGTTGATCAACTCTGCCTCATAGACAAATGCCTCAAAATTGGCCTTCACCGGCTCATTGATGTAGGGCAGATTTTCCTTGACTGCCCGGATCAGATCCTCCGTGCGCAGGTAGGAAGTGGTGATGATGGAGATGGCCGTTTCCAGTTCCTCATTCAGATGCTTTTTGTAACTGGCTGCGGTGCTGCGCAGATACCAAATAGGAGCGAGTGAAAATCCAATCCCTAAAATCGGGACCATGTACACATTGCCAATCAGCAGCGCCAAGGCGCCGCCCACCGCGAACAGGATCAGAGACAGCCGTTTGACTGCTTCATACCGGTCAGCCCGCCCGGTGCCTTTGAGAATCTGCTTCAATTCAAAGTCCTGATTAAAGAAGCCTTTGGCCGGAGTTCCCATCAGAACATTCAGTTCATCGGTCAGAGTGGCCGACTTGCGCTGTGACCGGAAAAGCGCATCAATGAAATCGCCCGGCCGCACACCAAACAGCGTTAGGAGTCCAGCGGCGATGAGGGCGAAGCATATGATGTAAACCCACGGCATCCGTTCAACACCTCCTTGTCGTGCTCAAGAAATTCATCCAGCTCCTTATGGGAAATCCCATTGTCCAGGAGACGCTTCTGCAATGAGCTGGACATCTCGGAAACTTTTTTGTGGCGGCCGACCACAAGGGGCCGTCCATCTTCATCAACAGTGTTGTCCAGCACATTGTAAGAGTAGAGGGTGCGGTAAATCAGCCGTTCGCCCTCACAGCCTTCCCCCTCGATGATCTCCATGATTTTACGGCTTCGGTCTTCCAGCTGCTTTGTGAATACGATGATTGGATAGGCTTCGACCATGATCTGCATCAAAACATCATCGCCCATCATATACTTTCGCTTTGCCAGCGTCATCATGCGCCGATAAGTAGAAGCGCAGCTGTTGGAATGGATTGTGGTGCAGACGGTATGGCCGGTACGGGAGCTTTCAGCAGCGGACAGGCTTTCTGCCGCAGACCGCATCTCACCGACGCCGATCACATCCGGGTGCTTACGAAGGACCCGCTCCAACAGGAAGTCCTGGTTGATGTTCAAGGATGGATTTTCACTGGGCCGGGTGAGCAGATGGACTACGGAATTCAGAATATTTCCATTTTCGTCCCGCTTGACCAGATCAAATTCACGGCTGCCCTCTTCAATCGTGATGAGGCGCCGGTTGTCAGGGACCTGGGACAACAGCCATGCCATGATGGTAGTTTTGCCGGAGCCGGTGGCCCCGGCAATGCAGACGGATACGCCATAGCGGATGCAGGCGGTCAGAAAATGAAGCATTTCCGCTGTTGCGCTGCCGGAGTCCAGCAGTTTCTGTGCAGAAACCGTCTGTTGATTTACGATACGGATGGAAGCGTTGATCCCCACCTCCGGGTCAACAATCGGCGTCTTATCCACAGAGATACGCACATTCTTATCCAGAAATCCGATCACGCTGGGCATGGTATCGTCTATGACCATGCCGCAGGCGTTGAGCATACGCCGGACCACATCAATAGCGTGCTGTGGAGAGGAAAACTTGTCCGGGATTTTAACGCTGCGCCCGCCGGCTTCAATCACCTCAATGTCGTTGTAGGCATTGATGTTGACCTCCTCAATACCGGGTTTGTAGATCCACTTTTTCAGGAAGGAGTACCCGGCCATGTCCTCATAGAGCTTCTCGCACAGTTCCTCCGTGGTCAGCCCCTCGATGGCGTATTTTCGCTTAACGATGTACTGCACCATCAGTTCTTTCAAAAGGGAGGAGGCGCGGTCGGTATTTCCACCGCCGGCCTCTGCAATCGTGGCGGCGTGGTTTTCCGCAAAATACCGCTGTACATCTTCCAGAATCTGTTCATAGGTAAGGTCCTGATTGGCCGCAGGAGCGAAGAAAATGTCATTGAGATTATTCATTGGCAGTTTCCTCCTCAAAATGCTCGGTTTCGTTCCCATCATCCTCTGCGGCATGGTCAGCCAGCTCCATCTGCTCCAGCGCATCCAAAACTTTGTTGAGCGAAGCTGTATATTTGGGATTGCAGTATTTGATGGCCTGGAACATCCCGCCTTCGGTGGCGCAGCGGTCGATCTCCTTGCCATAGGGCAGAAGGCCGTCCCATCCGCCAATGATATGGCCCATCTCATCCAGCGCGTGGAAAGGGCGGGCCATGCCGGCAAAGGTCATGTGCTGATCGTAGTGGAAACGCCCGTCTCCCAACAGGGGCTGATGGGTCTTTAAGTAATTAACGCCCTTGAGATCAGGCGTCAGGATACGAATGACCAGATCCCCTGACTCAATGGCGGCAGGCGTGAACACATTCGTCATATTGGAACTGCAGTCCAGAATAACGAAATCCACAAGCCTTGCGGCGGCGTTGACCAGCTGGAGTACAATGGCGTACTTGACTTCCGGGTAGCTCAACGGATTTTCACCGGCAGCATAGCCCATCACGCCAATGAAGGGGTAACTTTTGAGCACGGTAACATGGCCTGCCACCAAAGAGGTGTCGATTTCCACGCTGCTCAGTACCTGCCCTACGGAGGCGTTGGTCTGAATGATCTGCTCCGGCAGCCACACCGGAAGCATAGGAACACTGATTTCCGCATTGATGATGATCGCTTTCCGCTTGTCGCGGGTCAGGGCTTTTGCCAGAATGCAGGAAAACATACTTTTTCCGCTCCCTGGGCTGCCCCAGACGGTAATGACTTTTCCCATAGGAAGCTCCTTTCCCAAGAGGTGGGATACCCCTTGACTTTTTCATTGTCAGATGTATAATATAAATTAAATTATCATAAAATAGATTATGATAAAGGAGGTAGCAATATGAAATTTATCGGCAGACGCAGGGAGTTGGAATCCCTTGAAACCGCGTATCAAACAGACGGCGGCTTTGTTGTTATCTATGGCAGACGGCGCGTGGGAAAAACGACGCTTATCAAAGAGTTCATCAAAGACAAGCTCGCTTTTTACTTTCTCGCAACAGAGGAAGTAGAATCCCAGAGCATGAAGCGGCTTGCCAGTGTTGCCGCACGGATCACGAAAAATCCTATGCTGCAGAGAGTCGCATTTTCTGATTGGCTGGATTTGTTCCGTGTGATTTCGGAATACCGTCCGGAGGAGAAAAAAGTGCTCGTGATCGATGAGTTCCCCTATCTGGTCAAATCGAATCCGGCGTTCCCCTCCATTCTCCAAAACGCATGGGACGAGATCCTCAAGGACAGTAATGTGATGTTGATCCTCTGTGGCTCACTGATCGGAATGATGCAAAAGTATGCCCTCTCATATGACAGCCCGCTGTATGGGCGCCGGACCGCGCAGATCCGCCTTGCTCCGCTGCCATTCCCGGATGTGTATGCGGCACAGAGCCTTTCGTTTGAAGATGCGGTGAAGCAATACTCAATCACAGGCGGAGTACCCAAGTATCTGGAGTTCTTTAATGAGCGGGACGATTTGCTGCTGCAAGTGGAATCTGTTATCCTCTCGAAAAACGGCTTTTTATATGAGGAGCCCAATTTCCTGCTGAAAGATGAAGTGACCTCGGCCGTAAACTATTTTTCCATTATCCGAGTGATAGCGGAGGGCAATCATAAGCTGGGTAAAATCGCCGGCGCTATGGGGATTGAGACTTCCGGCCTGACGCCGTATCTCTCTACCCTCGGCGATTTGGGCTTTATCGTCAAGGACACGCCTGTGACGGAGAAAAATCCGGAGAAGTCCCGCAAAGGGCTTTACTTCATACAAGATAACTTTGTGCGCTTCTGGTTCCGGTATGTCTACCCGTATAAGGGAGAACTGGAATTGGATAACTCCCGGCTCGTCATGGACGAGATCGAAAAAGATTTTGAACAAAAGTTTGTAGCATTTGCTTATGAGGATGTCTGCAGGGCCGTTTTTGCGGACTTGTGCAGAAACAGGGAAATTCCATTTACGCCATCCCGTATAGGGGCCTATTGGCTGAATGACCTTGACAGCGATACCGAAATCGATGTAATGGCGGTAGACCACCAGAATCATCAGGTCTTTGCCGGCGAATGCAAGTTCCATGTCAAGCCAGTGGATGCGCCGGTTTTCTTTGCCCTGCGGGATAAAGTGCAGGCGTCCGCAGAAATCCAATCGGCGTTCAAAGGCTATCAGTTCCTCTACGGGGTGTTTTCCAAGAGCGGCTTTACTCCACGGCTGCTTGATATGGCCGGACAGAATCCCAGCCTGTTCCTGATCAACGAGGACAAACTCATCCAAACAAATACCTGATGGTAAAACCAGGGCGGTGAATCGCTTCACCGCCCTGGTTATTTGCTATCCTCCTGGCCGCTTTCAGGGGAGACGGTTTCAGGCTCGCTCCCTTCGGTGTTTTCGGCGCCTCCTTCGGCGGCAGGCTCGCTGCTTTGCGCGTCAGCGTTTTCCTCCACCAGCGTTTCGGGGAAATAGATCTCCTGGAGCGTCTTGTCCTGTTCGGCCAGCAGTTCCTCGGCCAGCTGGTCATTGTTGCGGGAGATAAGGGCCACATGAGCCACGCCGTCGTTCTCCAACTCAGTGATGATGCGGGCCTGCTCCGGGCTTGCCAGCACTGTGATGGTAGCAGACTGCTGCGGCTCTTCATCTTCTGTGGGCTCCTTGGTATTGTCCACATTGATGCCATCAGAATCCGTGACGGAAAGGACCTTGACAAAACGCAGTTCGGGTACTTCTTCCGCAGTCTCCAGGAAGTGATAGATGCGGACAATATCATTGGGCTGGAGCTTATCCGACAGCCCGGAGGCCAGTGTTTTTACGGTCAGAGAGATAGCAACCTTACCAGAGGGGATGTCATTAAGCGCCACATCGGAGGAAACTGGGACGCTGCTCACCTTACTGGTGAGAATATAGTCGCCCGCAGCCAGATCCGCCGTCACATACAGGCCCTCCACATCATCAAGACTGTGAGCCACATTGGCGGGAAGGTTGTAGCCGCCGACCTCCACAACCTCAGCGTTTTCTTTTGTGACCTGCTCGCCTTTGAGCACGGGCTGGGTGATACGGACAATTTCCGTTTTCCCGTTGGTCTGCCGGGCAATGGTGGGCAGCGCCACAAAAGCGATGACCACTGCCAATACCAGAGACAAAATACCGAAAATAAATCGGTTGTTGAGTTTCATAAGCACATTCTCCTGTCATAAAAATAGTTCAGCCAGCGTTGCAACTGAGCAGCCGCAGGCAAGAAAAGGTAAGAACGGGATGGCGATGGGCTGGCGGGGCCGGGAGAGCCTTCGGAACAGAAGGACCATCGGCATGGCAAAGACTGCGGCCACAAAGAAAACCAGAGCCATCCCGGAAAGACCGTAAATCAGCCCAAGTATCCCACAGAATTTAATGTCGCCTCCCCCAAGCCCAGTTCCACCCGTTGCCATGGCAGCAGCCAGAGGGATACAAAAGCCAAGCAATGCCCCTGCCAAAGCCTCGGCAACGGTGGGCCAGAGCTGCCCACCGTCCCCGGCAAGGCAGACCTTGAGCAACGGAGCCAGAGCAGCGAAGGGCATAAAAAGGGCGAGCGCCCGATCCGGCACCCGCCTATATAGAATATCGTAAACAGCAAAACCAGCCACAACAGAGAAAACGGTGAGCAGGTATGCCGGCCACAGGCTACTCGCGGTTGGTGTACCAATCATCATAAAGGCTCCCATCGATTGAAACATAGTCGTTCAGGTTGATGCTTAACATTCCATCAGGGGTCCAGGTGTCCCAGACCTGGGTGAAGACGGTATAATCTGTGGAATCCGGGAACCATAGCGGACTGAAATGCACAGTCCGGTTATAGGTAGAGAACTCATTGGGCTGGAAGGTAAATTTGGCACTCCGGCCGCTGGACACCCGCTGCAGAAGGCGTAAGTATGTTTCGTACTGGAACTCGGGGAACACGGAAAATGCCGTCTGTGGATGGGTGATGTGGCTGGTGGGTGCGTCGGTGGAAAGGGTGGCTGTCACATCCTGCTTGACGCCATACCCACTTTTCATTGACTTCCCGGAGGCCGTGGGCACAATATCATCCGGCATCAGGGACATCACACCGCTGATGGAGGCAGAATAGCCGGTGTACTCGTACTCCCAATAGCCTTCATCGACCCAGTGCCCCCAGTCATCGTGGTCACACCAAACCCAAACCGGTACCCAGTAGCAGCTCCATACACCCCAGTTGGCAGTGAGCTTCTGCGGCTCATTGGGGAGTGAGGGCACGGTGTAGTTAGGGTTGGTATCCGTTGCTGTCGGATCTGGAGGGATATGTTCGTTCAAGTCCACGATCTCCGCAACAAAGGTATCTTGTGCGGTATAGGCCCCGCTGACGGAAACCGTGATGGTTACCGACTGTGGAGTGGAGGGCGTGTGCCATTTGACCCAGACCACCTGGCTGTCGCCTGCCGGGATGACTATATCGTTGACCCGGTAGGTGGTGCCGAGAATATGGAAGGTCACCGAGGCCGGATTGTCCGGTGTTAAATCTGTATCCGTCCGCAGAGTAACGGATGTGATCACATCCGTGTCTACCCGATATTCTACATCGGGCGCTTCAATTTCCCCTTCGGGCGGGCGCTCATCAAACCAGACAATGCCGACGCCCAGACTGCTGATGATGTCAGCGTTGCTCTGCTTGCTTGTGGTGCTGCCTGTCCATGCGGGCAGGCCGAGATCGCTAAATTCCAAAAACATCGACAGAGGCAGATTCTTGTGGGTGAGGGAAGTCATGGTTTTCCGAAGCGCCCCGCCAGATTTTTGGTCATACAGCGCCGCCTCTGTAGCGGTCATACAGTAATACTGGCCGTTATGCGTAAAGTATGCAATGGGCTCGATCAGCAGCTTATAGTCGCCAGCGATCATCCGCTCATAGTCCACGCCGGCCGCCTGGGCAACCATCTGGCAGGCATACTCCGAACAAAAATACCGCTTGATGGCCTCAATATTGCTCTGCCCCTTGCTGCTGACGATGGTGGGCAAAGACTGCGCTGGTTTGATGCAGGAGTATGCCACGCCAGACTGGAGGGAGAGTGCGGTGCCGCCCAGATACTGTAACTTGTTGACTTTTCCAAAGTGCAGGACGCTGTTTTTTTGTACCCGGTTGGAGAAGTCTACGGGGGAAGATATTGCCGTACCGCTATCGGCATCCACAACGGTAATTCGCACACCATCATTTCCAGGATTCCAGAAATTAGAGGATGTGCCTTGGCCCATGTTGCCGCCACCGCCGTCAATATTTCCGTTACCGCCCTCTGCAAACGCGGTGGAAGGGAGCAAACAAAATACCAGGGCAAGGCTGCACAGGAGGGCGAGAAGTCGCTTCAAATACATCACACTCCGTTCTTCTTAAAATAGAAAGGCCGCCACAGTTCTGTGACGGCCAATCAGGGGTATATTCAGTTATAGATTGGTCAGCCCATATTGCCAACCTGCTTGTTGATGTCTCCATCGCTATCACCGACAGACTGTTGAACATCGCCGGGAACTACCCACCCAAACACTGGATCATACACAGCGCCGTTGCCATTGCTGGCTCCGGGGGCCGGCTCGCTATTGGCCGGCTCCTTTTCCGCGGGGGGAGTGGTGACCTTGGGCACCTCCGGGTCAGGATTGACCGGATGATCTTCACCGGGGTCTTCCCGCTCGGTTTTCCCTTCTGGCGCGGGCGGAGGCGTTGTTTCCGGTTTCTCCGTGTCCGTGAAGTCGATCACGACTTCATCCTCAGTTTCGGAGGTCACCTTGGGGTACTCCTCTTCAGGACTGGAGGACTGGCCGGGCGCATAGGCTCCGGCGCCGCTCTCACCGTCTGTCTGTGTGCCGCCATCCGACCAATCGCTGGTCGTGCTGCTGGGCGGGGATTCTTCCGGCTTGAAATCTTCTGTGCGATCCCGGCTGGCAAACCAGCAGACGCCCAGGATGGCAACACAGAGGACGGCCAGCGAAGTAACGATAAAGCCTTTGGATTGGAAAAACTTCTTCATGTGTGATACACTCCTTTTTTGCTGTTATATAAAGCCTATACTGTAGTTCTGGCTGAATTTTCAACAGCACGGCTAAAATTTGGTGTTGTGGTAGCCGGTCAGTTCTACCCGCTGGGTAATGGTGGGATAACTGTGTCCAAACATCCGCACATAGAAGTCAACATCACAGTAAAAGATGTACTCCACACGGTCGCCCACCACATTGAATTCAAGGCTGATGTCGGAAACCGTGTAGTCATCGGCAGAGAGAGGGACCTTTTCAGCAAGGCCGCCGGCAACTGTGGCCTCCAGCATTTCTGTGTAGTCCCGGCTGGAGTAGAGGGTGCGTAAATACTCTTCAAAATTGGTTTCCCTCTGGGAGCGGTAAGTATCTGCGTAGATGGTGGCGCTCAGATTGTTCAGCTCCATTTTAGCCCCGTTGCGGATGTTGATGCAAGTAATTCTCACCGAGGCATACAGTAGCAGGAAAGAAATGAGCATGACAACTCCAACCACAAAGAAGCAGGCGAAGAAGGTGATCTCCCCCCGCTCGTTGCGAAGCGGCCGGTGCAGCTGTGAGAAAAAACGCTTCATAGGCCACCTCACTTCCAGTAATGTTCGCTGACGCCGGAGCCGCGGGCCACCACCGTGATGTTGACCAGATCCAGATTCCAGAAGCCGCCCAGCTTGGCATCCCCCTCAATGGTAATATAGAAGGGCGTTCCCAACTGGATGGCCCGGGACATCCCGGAAGGTGTGGGAGATTTATATGTGGCGTCAATCGAATAGGTGATATTGTCGGCACCCTCGATCTCCGAACAGAGGAAATCAAAGAGAGCATCTGTCTCGCTGTTGATGCCGCCGGACAGCTGGATCTGCTTGACCATCTGATCGGCGGCATGGTCCAGCTCCTGTTTTGTAGAGATAATGCCGAACAGGTCGATGATAAAGGCCAGCAAAACAACGGCAATGAAGATAAACACCACCGTGGAAAAGTAATTGGCCTCGCCCCGCTCATTTTTTAATGCTCTGCGGAGCTTTTGCAGTATGCTATGGATAAAAACCACCACCTTTATTCAGAAATAAAAACAGCCGCTCCCGGCCGGAGCGGCTGCATTACAAATTTTTGACTGTACCAAGTATAACAGATATGGATTTACGGCTCAAGGGCAAGGCTGTGCCAATGCAAGGACAATCCTGTGCCAATTACAGCAGCGATTCCACCAGTTGATAAATATCGGTGAATGGATTGACGGCGATTCCAAACGGTTTGCTGGTGCCGTTTTGAAGATGATATTGCTCTACACGCTTGGCATTCTGGAGAGCATTGGTTGTATGAGCAGACAACTGGGAATACACATCGCCGGTTTTCTCATAATCCGGAAGGTAAGTGGTCAAGGCATTCTTCACTGCGGTATAATCCTTGAAAAACTTTGTGGTGTACTGAAAGTGAAGCAGATACCAAAATTCAAAACAAGGATTAGAGAGCGCAATATGAATGCCCTTCGCATCAGCCATTTTCTGTGCTTTGGAGAGCAATTTGTCTTTGACAGCGATAGGATCAGGGGTATTATAGTTCACATCACCGTCTGCAACGACCCATACAGCATCGCCATTGGATACAGAAAGCTGATTTTTGCTTTGGTATTCCACAGCTTTCCGAATCAGAGCGAGGTAATCGGTTTCGCCCCCTTTGGTGTGGCTGCCGACCACGCGAATATCAATGTTGGTCTGGCGGCTGCGATAATGTTCAAAATACTTTGGCTCGGTTTGCGAGCCCTCCGTCACAATCAGAATGACGGGTTTTAATTTCCTGCGTCGCTGTCCACGCTTTTCAATCTGTCCCCGTGCCATTTTACAGCCCTCCCTTGATAAAAGGAATTGCACCAAAACGGCCGATCAAATATCCCTTTTCTACTTTGGTGTCCTTGCGAATGGAAAAATCATAAAGGGAGAACAAGTCTGTGGCTGCGGTCTGCTCATCTTTTTCTGTAAACCAAATCTGATCTCTTCGCAAGAAATCCAAATCAAGAAGGTTGGTGCTGTGTGATGTGAAGATCAACTGAGCACCCTTGGGATTAAATTCTGTGCTGTCGAAAAGGGACACCAGATGCTTGGTCAGAAGTGGATGGAGGTGTGCGTCCATTTCATCAGCCACAAGAAGCGTCCCCTGGTCTAAAGCCTTTTTCACAACACCGATCAGCTTGAAATAACTGTTGGTGCCGTCAGATTCCTCTGCCATATTCAAGGCATAGGAACACGCATTTCCGTTGGCGTCATGTACCGTATGAATGGCATCAATATTTGCAAAAATGTCACTGCGTTGAGAAGGCGCAGGGTCTGAATCGCGCATTTGGAGCGCCTGTATTCCCAAATCTGCAACACGCAGCATAGATGCGATTACACGCCGGTAGTCATCATCTTTCAACTGCTCTGCTTCGATTCCATAGGCATCCGCCACGGAATTCTTCGTGATGATTTGACAGGAGGCAAACCATTCCAGGACAGGGATCACTTTGGCGTAACTCCAGTTTGATGCAACTGACAAGTAGAGCTTGTTTGCAGAGGTGCGCTCCTTAAGTGTGTTTTGCTCATCAACATCGACCGTAAAACGGAAATCCTTGGTGTTTTTTCTCTCAAAAATAAGCGCCTGTCTGCCGTTGGGATAGTAGTATAGGTATTCCTCCGTGACAGCCTTATCTGTTACAGAAAAGCCATACGCATATCGAATGCCTTCTGTGGTAAAGATGACCTCAAAACTACTGGGGCGAGCAGGTGTTTCAGGATCGAACTTAAATGGTGAACGCGCAATCGTTTTATGGAGCTGCTGGTTATGAGAAGTCAGCACATAGTTTACCATAAACCAGAATGCGTTCAAGACATTAGACTTCCCAGAAGCATTGGCTCCATAGATAACAGCGGATTTCAGATAGTTTTTGTTTCCATCTGCGATGAGATGTTCTGGATGCTCATTGTCCCTACTGGACAGCAGGGATAAGACAACTTTATCTTTGATAGACAGATAGTTCTCTACACTAAATTGAATCAGCATAAACAACCTCCTAATTCAGCGTTTTTATATATTATATCCAGTATTTTGTGAAAAATCAACGCAAACGGAAAATAAAATTAAAAATAGAGAGGGTTGGAAGGCTGTATATGCGTTAGGATTAAAATAATAAAATAACCGCCCGAGAAGCAGTTATTTGATACTTCCCAGGCGGTTTTCGGTTTACAGATTCTGCCGGATGATCCGGGTGATGATTCCAAGAGCGATGCCGCGCTCCACATCCAAGTGGGTGACGGCAAAGGATACATCATCCTTCTTTCCGGGCATCCGGTAGTCATAGCAGGAATGAGCTACCGCATTGACGCCATTGGCAAGCCTGACATAAACCACACCCTTGTGTACATCGGTCACTTTTCCGGCGTATTTACCCTGGATTCGGCACTTCTGGAGATTGTCCCGGTCGGTATTTTCAGATGTGCTCTTGATGTCGGCGCGGATTCCGAGATCCTCAAGGCTGTTGCGCCGCACATTGAGAATGCGGACCAGCACTTCATCGCCCACGGAGAAACGCTCGTGAGCATCGCCGATCCAGTCCCAAGCCAAATCACGGGCCAGAATTGAGGTTTCAACGCCAAACACCTCGACGCGGATGACCTTCTCCGCAACAGCGATGACCCGGGCCTGAACAATACGCCCTTCGTAGATGCGGTACTTCCCCTCGGCATCCAAATCGAAATAAAAGGTCTGGCGCTTCCGCATCATAGCCTCACGGCGGCTTGCGACAACGCTGCGGGTCTTGGAGTCGATGCCGCGCACCACAAAGTCAATGTCCGCCCCCAGCATATTCCCCAAAATCTTGTTTTGACGCAGCATCAGGTCGGCATACTCCTGGCCGGAAGGGCTGCGGCCCAGATTGATCATCATCTCCTTGATGGGGATAATGATGCGGAATCCCTTATAATCCACTACGGCCACAGTTTTGCGGTTGTCCAGCTGCTCAATGCCGCCCAGCTGACCTGTGAGGATGCGGCGGGTGCGGTAGGCGTTGTGGATCTCGTGCCAAATGACATCCTCGCGGTCTTCCTGTGTTTCCACCTCTTCACGACTGCGGATGGTCAGGATAGAGGCGTCACTGCGGTGTGTTACGGCGGTCCGGCGCAGAGCAGACGCAGTATCTACCGGCGCTTCCTCTTGGGGAGCGGTATCCTCTGAAATGGGTGTTTCTCCCTCATCAGGCGGCGCCGTATTCTCAACAGAGGCGGAAGATTCCACAGCCTGCTCTTCAGCGGCCGGAGCCTCCGCAGAGTCCTCATTCTCGCCATGTACGGGATCTTCCACAGGCGCCGCCTTTTTCCGCCGGGGTGCCCGCTTAGGCTTGGGAGGAGCCGGCTCCCCAGCAGTTTCGGAAACCGTCTCCGCCGGGGTGCCATCTGCACCTTCAGCAGACAAATTGGAAGGAGTATCTTCCTCACCGTCGCCATCCTCACCGGCCGCCGATCCGGCAGGCTCATCCGAATCGGAAGGGGCGCCAGAGGCCGTGCCGTCATCCTCGGGGGCAGCTTCATCAGACGCCTCCGTTTCCATAAACTCAAGGGGAGGGTCAGAGCCTTCCAAAGTGGCGTCGCCATCAGGTTGATCCGTAGAGGCGCTGTCATTGGTCTGATCCATAGAGGCCAGCAGCGCACTCAAATCGTCACTGTCAGGCGGCGCCGCCGCATCAGCCGGGGGGCCAGCGGAAGAAATGGTACCGTCCGCGGGGGCGGTGTTTTCAGGAACAGGAGTTTCCTGCTCCAGCAATACTTTTTTCTTGGTTGCCATAAAATTAACCTCCTATGTTTTGTATTAAGAAAGGATCGAGTCCTTATCTGTCGTGATGATGCCATTCGGAGCCTCTGCGGTTGGAACGGCTGCGGTCTGCTTGGTGCCGGTAGATGTGCTGGCCGCTTTCGGCTTTTTCTTCACTGGCTTTTTAGGCGCGGGGGCCTGCGGCTTTGGCTGTGCCGCAGAGGGCTTTGGCTGCTCCTGTTCCAGCCTGCGCCATTCGGGGATATGGGCGGATGCCTTGCAGGAACGGAGCTTGGATGCCTCCGGATGTTTGGAATAGTCCATTTTGTCTACCTTGAGAACTTTTTGCCCCCGGATGATGACCAGTGCCTGCTTGATAGGCAGCCGCAAAACTTCGTCCGGGGTGAGGACAGGACGCTTGCCGACACCAGAGGTTTCCCGGTATTCCGGCGTGTAGTTGGAGATACGCCAGGTACCCAGCTGCTTGGATTTGCTGGATACCGACACAGAAGCCAGTCCCGTGCGGGAAGAAATAAACTCCGCCGTCAATTCATCTGTGCAGCCCAGGAACAACTGCGCGTCGCAGTTGCCCAGAATTTCCTGCCAGAGATTGAGAGGATACCGATTCTGCAAGCCCGCCAAGTTCTGAAACACACAGCTCATAGAGATATTTCTTGAACGAATGACGCTTAACCGGCGGGAGAGGTCCGGAATGGTGCCGCAGGCTGTTAATTCTTCACCCAAGACATGCACCGGTATCGGCAGTTTGCCTCCTTCGCAGTTCTTGTCTGCATACCGCACCAGCTTGATGAAGCAGAAGGACAGGAACAGGCTTGCCAGAAAGTCAAAGGTGCTGTCCTGGTCGCTGGTAACAAGGAAGTAGGCGCACCGCTCTTTGCCGGGCAGCTCCAAGTCAATTTCATCCCGGGTGGTGATCTTCTTAATCAGCTCCGACTGGAACACCTGCAGACGGGAGCCGAGGCCGATGATGACGCCGCTGCGGACTGTATCGCTGGCCTGCTTATACAGGCTGTATGGAGCTTTAGCCGGATGGGTGGGCGGCAAGTTCTCAAACAGGCTGTCCAAATCGGACTCGCCGCTTAAAGTCAGCAGCCGGTACACCTCTCCGATATTGCGGTTTTGCTCTGCATAACTCTGGTCCACATAGAGGACGAGGGCTTTCAGCAAGTTCATCTCACAGGAATCCCAGAAATGGTCACCCTTGCCGTTGTTGATGGTGTTCTTAATGATGACATCTACAAAAAGCTGCGCCATCAGTTCCTGCCCCTCCACTTCGGAAAGGCAGTTCCAACTGTCCGAGTTTTCCGGATTGACTAAATTGAACACCTTGACACAGTACCCCTGATCCCGCAGATACTCGCTGGATTTTTCGTAGAGCTCACTTTTCGGATCTGAAATAATCAGGGATTCTCCGCGGACCGCCGCCTGAAGGATACGATTCATGCAAAAGGACCGGGTTTTCATGCTGCCGCTGGAGCCATACACTGCCAGATTGCCGTTGATATGGGGATTTTCGGGAATACAGACAGCCTTGTTATTCAGCATTCCCAGTACAACGCCTTTATGCTTGCGCAGGTCAGGCACCAGATCCAACACACCGGCCATCTCCTTGCGGCTCATCCAGCCGGAAGTACCGTAGGTGCCCTTGGCCGAGTAAATGAAATTCCGGTCAGTATCATATTCGCCGGTATCGCTGTAGCCCATGCGCATGACCATGAGCAGCAGAATTGCCAACAGGCCGATGCAGATCAGGACACCGTACACTCCATAGGGCGGATGAAACACGGAGGCCAGACAGGTAAAAAAATCGGGTGACGCCATCGCCGGAGAAGTTCCGTCTCCGGGGATGCCGCCGCCCTGTTTCCACGCCGCGTAATTGCCAAACAGCTGTGCCAGGAAACCGCCTGCGTATAGAATCGCAAATACGGCGGCCGGCGCTGCTGCCAGGCCTATGATCAGTTTCTTTTTGTTTATGGGAACAACCTCCCCTCGAATTTTGTAAAGTCAATGGTTTGCAGGCGCACCCGGTCACCGCAGTAGCGGCGCAGCACATCCGCTTGAAAATCAAAGCAGATCAGCGTACCGGGGCGTTCCATCAGTTCGAGGGCGGTGTTGAAGCGCACGATCCGGGGCAGATCGCAGAAGTAACCGAATAGCACCGGCGTTCCATCCGGCTCTGCGGCATCCTGCTCCATGGCCCTGCTGGGATTGCCGGCGGAGAGACCCTGTGACAGAATGCGGTCAAGTTCCGCGGTTTTCACAGGGTCACACAGTAACGCCAGTATCACCTCCCCCTGATGGTCATTGGTTAGGAAATAAAAGTGGTCGTAGCTGCCGTCCAGCATGAAGTAGTCATGCTTGGCCCCACCGGTACTGGTGAGTATCTGGTAGGCCAGATCCATGCTGTCCCCCAATACCAGTCCATGTACCTGTTCGACACGGTACTGCTGGGCCAGACGCTGCTGGCATAGAATGTTCCAGAGAAGCGTTTTTACCCGCAGCTCGGACTTGTAGCGCCACTTCATCAGAGCGCCCCCGCTATTGTAGGTCACAAAGATGCCGGTGGGAGCCAACAGCACCCCTGCGAAGCGGGAGCTTCGGATCTGGGTGGCATCAGCCCCCAGCTCCTTGACTTCGCGTGAACTGTAAAACGCGGGATATGTTACAGCTTCGCCGCCAAAACCGGTCTGGGCAAAGACCTTCGGCTTTTCATCCGGGTAGAGCAGTACCCCGGCATTGCCCATAGTGATATAGGTTTCCGCGAGGCGGTGGAGCCGAAACCTCCGGTTTGCTTCGCTTTTGAGCCGGTTGGTTTCTGCGTCTCCTGTAAGGCAGAATGTAAAACGCTCGGGCCATCCGTTCAGCAGAACTGACTTGGCTTTGTTCCCCAGCCGATAGCCCCGGAGCCGGTCCCGGTAGTAGGTGCGCAGCAGTCCGGCCTTTTTGAGCGCAGTCACGACCGCCTCCAAGTAGTAAGGGCTGGCGGGAAGGCGGTTGAGCTGGCTGGTGGGGAACTCTCCCGAAATAGCGGTCAGCGATAAAAGCCGGAACGGAAGCGTATCCGGCTGTGGAAAATAGTTGGTGCTTTTCCCAAGTAGTCACCTCCCTTGAAAGCACAGGATTTTTACCGTAATGACTGAGGACTTCGGTAAAAATGGGCCTCCCCATGAGGGGAAAAAGCCCGGAAAATCGGGCGTTTCAGCCGCTTCGCTGGATGTCGGGCCGGAGAAGGCCCAAAATGGTCAAAAATCCGAGATGGATTGTAGACTCGTTTTATGCTCCGTCAGCCATTGCGGAAAACGCTGCTTCTCCATGATATAGATTTTTGTGCAATCCTGGTCGCCCAGTTCGGCCGTGTTATAGGCATCGCACAACAGGCCGGTATCATCAGCCATCACAAAGGAAGAGAGAAGATCCAGTAATTGCTTTTCCGATAAATTATCGTAATCGCGTATCCGCCTGTCGGGAAGTGCCCGGTCATAGACCTGGGCGAAACAGACAACGCAATCGCGGTAATACGGAAGTGGGTGTTCTCTTGCGTATTGATCAAGGACAAAATAGAGCGGGTCCAACAGGAACTCATCGCTTTGCCGCTGTTTGCGCTTTGGAAGCAAACAGGGCAGCGTCACCTCCAGCACCCTGTCCTCGCAGTTGACAGTGATGCCGTGCGTTGCACCGGCGGATTTGAGATAGTCACCTTTGCGGATGGTTGTACTGGAATAAATCAGATGCCGCAGCCGGCAGGCAATCCGCTCTGCCCGTAAAGCGGCATCTATGGAAAGTGTTTCATAGTTGTCGGGGTAACGCTGGATGTCAGTGGTGTCCAGCGCGTACAGCGCATTACTCAGACGGGATATATCGTCGAGAATGCTTCCAATGCGGTGGGATATTAGTTTTCGATCCAATCATGTGCCTCCTGCTTTCTTGAAATAATTTGTTCGGCCTTCCTCGTCTACAGTACAAAATCCGGATATGCCCGGACAGTCGATTTGGGCGATTTGCGCCGGAGCATCGACCAGCATGATACGGCGGCTTCCCCCTTTGTTGCCCCGCAGAGCATGGCAGACAAGCGCCTCTTGCCCGGCGGCAATATAAGCGATTTCATACAATTCACCATCGGCAAAAAACACGAGTTTAACGGGAAAATCAGCCGGAGCGTGGTAATCTACCCGCCGGATGAAGTCCAGCAGGACCCACACTGCCCGGACAAGCACATGGTCGGTTTTTGGTGCTTGCCCTGCCAGGAAATAACCGCCGTTGTCTGTTTGAAAAATGCGGCCCTGCCTCTCCAAATGAGAGAGCAGGGCCTTTGCAGTATCTTCTTTGCCAGGGTGAAAACAAAGAAGTTGGTGTTCACAGAGGCCGGGGTACATCGTCACGATCCGCAACAAGTCCGCAGCCTCGTTTCCATAGATTTCAGCCCTGGTCTTCATGGGGCCCACCTCCTTTATCAAAGGCGTCAATCAGACGCATTCAAAGCGCATTGTTAAATAGAAATTGTGGAAAGACGCCATCTTGGCGTCAAACCAGCGCATTTTACACATATTGGGACAAAAAAGCGTCGTACAGATGCAAACCTGGCGCAGAATAAATCAAAACACGGGCATCACCTCGCTATATGGTTTTGAATCATACGGATTCCTCTTCCCGACGCTTGCGCTCCAAAAGTTCCCGCAGCTCCCTGCGGTCTGTGGTTATGAGATCTTTTTCCAATGGACTGGCCTTGAACTCCACCATGATATTGTTATTATTGGTGGAAATCAGGCCGCTGCCGCGCTCAAAGTGTGTGACCTCCATCGTTTCTGCGTCAGAGAGATGGAGGGTGTCTTGGACACGCTCCGCTTCGTCATCCTCCAGATTGAGAATGATCTTAGTCTTGCTGTTGTTGATGATGCCCTTGCCGAAACGCCCCTCATCCAGATTGAAAAAATCGTTAAGGTCCTGGCTGGCGCAGATCGCGGACCCTCCAAAGCCGCGGATGGTTTTGAAAATCTCCAATACGAAATCGCCGGCCAGCCGGGTGCCCGTGGCGCCTGCGCCAGAAAGGAGCTGCCAGCATTCATCAATAAAAATGGCCTTTTCCTCGGTCCGGTCGGCTTTTGCGCGATCCCAAACGAAATCAAGAGCCACGAACATCCCCACAGTCAGCAGATCACCGGTAAGCGAGGAAATGTCCAGTACGGTGTACTTATTATCCAACCGTACATTGGTCTGCTTGTTAAAGGTGCTGGCAGAGCCATTTACCAAGCGATTGAGAATATGGGCCATGCGAGTGGTTTCCGGGGCAGCCCTCAAAATCTCATACAGGTCACCCAGCACCGGCATCTCCCGGTAGCGGTCCGGATTGGCCGGGTCTTCCAATGAGGCGTTGTCATGGGTGATGCCTTTGGCATTGTAAGTGCGGATCAGAGCCTCATCCAACAGCTGCCGTTCCTCGTGAGACATATCGGGTATCAACAGACTGAAGAATATGTGGAGTTGCTGGATTTTGGCGGCCAGTTCGGAGAGCTGGATTCCCGGCCCGTCCAGAAGCTCGCTGACCGACCGATCCACCTTGCGGATCTCCATCACATTGATGCAGTGCGGGCTGGCCGGGGAAATCTGGATAAACTCCCCGCCCACATTGGCACAGGCACGGTGGAATTCGTGCCCTTTCAGCGGCGCAATGATGAAAACGGGAATGTTTTTCCGCCTCATTCTTAACGCCATGAGCTGCATCGTAAAGGTCTTGCCTGCGCCGCTGGTACCCAGGATCGCCATATTGGCGTTCTTGTAAATCGCAGAGTTGAAAATATCTACGATGATGAGGGAACTGTTATATTTGTTGACCCCCAGAAGGATTCCGTTGTCGTCGCACATCTCAAACGAAGTGAACGGATAGCAGCTGGCCGCGCCTCCAGTCAACAGGTTGCGCTTACCACGCTCGAACAGCCCCTTTTCCATGGAAACCAGCGGGAGGGCAGAACAAAATGCCTGCTCCTCCCGAAAATGGCAGTTGCAGACATCCATATCCTGCGAAAGCAGGAGCTTTTTTATTTCGCCGGCTTTCCACTCCAGGTCCTCCACAGAAGGGGCAGTCACAGTAATCAACAAGTTGAGATAATAGAAATCTTCGTTGTTCGCAAGGCCCTCCTTCAGAAAATAGCCGCTCCGAATAGCGCCGTCTATATCATCGAAGTCCGTGTTCGTGTCGCTGGCATCCTTAATTTTTGACCGGTTGATGCGGAGCTGCTGGCCGACCCGCTGAATAATGTGCTCTTTGGGTTGACGCGAAAGAAACATATCGAGGTCAATGCCGTCACCGGCATTGACGATCAAACTCAGCCAGCCTGCGGGCACCTGGGTTTTGTAACCATCTGATGGGACGAGCAAATAGGTATAGTACAGCCCGTCTATACAGAGATACCGTCCATGGGTGAAGTCGATGCTTTTGGGAGCGGCAAATTCAACTGCCGGGATGCGGTCAATCTCACCCTCCCGCCCCTTGTCGAGATACTGCGTCACAACTTCCTGTGCCCGCACCGACAGAGGCTTGACCGCACTTTCATTTCGGCACAACAAATTGTAGAGGACATCTACGGTAAATTCGTCCTCGTTTTCGTGGGCAACGACCTCGTTACCGCATTGACGCAGGTAATTGGATGCCGTGTGGACAGCACTTTGGAGGGATTGGATTGCCTCATCTTCCTGTTCGGAACGCCGTGTGTTGTTCCAGGGCTCATACTCGAAGATCAGGAAGAAGCGTCGTGTAACCGCCTCATGAGAGCCGATCTGTTGAACAAAGTCCAGGTAGTCCTCTTGCATCAAGTGGCACTGCTCATTGTTCTCCTGTGCCATTTCTCGACGCACTGTGTCCAGGTGGCGGTTGATGTCGGCGCGCCGGGTAAGCACTTTAATCTGCAATTTGACAGGACTGATTTTTAGGTACGAGACGAAAGAGTAGATAATATTTCTCTGTTCCCGTGCGCTCCGCAGCATGAAGTTGATGGGGACCACCTCAACCACTTTGACAAATCGGTGGTCTTTCGTGTAGATAATGCCGTTGGCGATCTTCTCAATGGGCAGATAGTCTGCCACCGGATTGACGCAGGGAGGCTTCTCCTCCTTGATATGGGCGGGGCGTTTAGGCATTCGCTCTTTTTCAGGCCGCTTCTTTGCTTTCTTTTTCGCCTTATTGGCCTTGACAGGCCGTTCCTTCCTGGCATTTTTCTTGGGCCGGAGCTTTTCGCGGATCTCATATCCGCGGACTTCATCAAACTCAGCTGGGAAATCTGCTTCACCAGACCGCCGGCGCTTCGGCGCCTTGGGCTTTCTCTCCTTTGGAGGCTTCTGTTTGAGATGCTTGCCGACTTTTTCACAGGGCTGTTCACCGTCACCGCCGACAACGCGGCGATTCCGCAGGTATTTCAGAAAAGTGACCAGAAACTGCGATAGGCTTTCTCCTGAAATGCCAATGAGGGCAACCAATGCCACCGGGAGCGCAGTCAGGCATAAAGCAATAATGCGGGCAGTCAAACCAAATGGAAGGAACAAAAAAACCGGCGTCCCAATGGCAAATGCCAGGATGCCGGCTTCAATCACATTCCGCGCACGGAACATACCGCCAAAAAAAGTGCCTGTTTCTATGAAGTTCGGCGGTATGATATAAATATCATGGTCATTCTTGTTGCTCATGTATTACCTCGTTTCTGATGCCGGGGTGCGATACAGTCAGCCAATAATCCAGAAAGGACCGCCTGCTGCCGCACGGCGGCTTGCTTCATTTAAGATGATGGACAGATCCCACAACTGCCCGCTTCGCTTGTAACTGGCCGGGTCCGCCACCATGATCTGGCCATCCTTCACGCCGCGAAGAACGATGAAATGGCCGGATGAAGTGAAATGCCCCTCGGACATAATTGCCACAACCAGCTTGCCGTCAGCAAGAGCGTCCAGAATCCGCTGGGGTTCGGAAGTCGTGCAGCCGGATACCGGAAGCCCCCATTCCTCCGCAGCAGCGGGGATCAATGCGTGATAAGAGCCGCTGCTTTTGCACCAATAGCCATTGTCATATGACCACTTTGCCATTTCCACCGGGTCCACCATATCGTCCGTGAGGGAGGAAACCACGATTGCCATGGCGGTGGGGCCGCACCCATAGCCGCCGATGTTATCGGTACCATAGGGTTGGCTGGCATAGCGTTCATCCAACTGATTGTAATAAACAACCGGGGTCCCGCCGTCGGTAAAGGTCACATCTCCCAGCGAGGGAATGCTGTTGCCGGTCCATTCAACCAGATTTTGCAGAAGTCCGTCGCCAAGAAACAAGCTGAGGTTGGAGGCATAATCAGCGGCCAGCTTCTTTTGTTCATCGGTAAGAGCAAAGACAGTATCAGCAAGATATGACTCACCATTGTAACGGATGGTGTAAACAATCCAAGTTTCCGTAGTTGTGATTTCTTCCCCGGTTTCCGGGTCCTCAGCCGTGACCTCACGGCTTTCCTGTACGCTGGTATAGGAGTAAAGATGTTCTTTATGCTCTCGCAGGGCAGAGGCCAGGCCATCCAGTGAAATGCTCTCAAAGTCTTCATCCCGGGCAGCACAATACTGCGAGATGATGAGGTTGGCGTTGTAGACAGGGCCGGAGGAATAGGGATTTTTGATCTCCATCTGGTCAGCCCCAGAAGAAGCAAAATCCGCCTCGATGCGGGCCATCACATCATCCAGGGCTTCACCCAAGATGGCGTTGATGGTAAAAGTGATGTCATTGGCGTTTTCCACGATAGCAGTTTCGCTGTTGAGGATAGGCGTGTCAGGATCAGCTGGTGAAAAGGCATTGACCAGCCCGCCAAAAATCAAGCCGGGCAGCATCAAGAGGAAAAGGACAGGCAGCAAAAGCAGAATCGCAATGATAGCAATGATTTTGCCGATGTGCTTTCGGCCGGCCCAGACGGCCCCAGCCACAGCCCCATAGAGGCCGCCGGCGGCAGCGCCTTTCGCTGCTCCAGAGATGGCCTTGCCAGCTTTGATAGCGCCTTTGACCGTATGTGCGGCAGAGGCCGCAGCATCTACTGTTTCGGCGGAGCTGTTTTTTTGTTCTTCAGCCATTAGAGTTTGTCCTTTCTTTTGGGAGTAGGCGGCAGTTTCTTCACGATGGATTCGTGATAGGCAATCGAGCCGTCCGGTGCCATATAGGGAGATTTTTCAACCGCATCCACGGCATACTGCTTATACCAGGCGGTACCATCTACGGCGTGAACGGTTGTGTACTGGCCTTCCGGCGCCACATACTGGTCTGCATGATACATACCAAAAGCGATGCCTTCTGGATGTTCCGGAGTGACTTCTGTGCCGGTAATGCGGCCACCGCCGATCTCCACATTCTGATAAGTGGGGATGTTCTCGGCCCCGGGCTCCAATGCCGCATGACCCATGTAGGAATGCAGAGCGTCTACAGCTTTATCCCCGGTCATAGTTCCCATCTGGGTGATACTCCCGGTAGCAACCGATCCTATGACATTGTTGGCAAAATTGCCTCCCTTGCTTACGGATGAAGCGTAGATATGTCCGCCGATGCCGCCTGCAGCACCGCCGACCAACCCGCTTAACCCGGAGGGTTTGGCATCTGGTGGCGTTGTAGCTGTTTTGACCGCATTGTTGGTAACATTCCTTTTAATCACACCAGCCAAACCGCCGCTGGCAAAACCAGCGCCGAATTCAGCGCCGCCTTTTCCGCCACCGCTTGCATTGACATGGGAGGAATGGCTGCTGCGGCCGCCCGCAAAGTGATTGCTGGCAAAGCTCTTAAATCCGCTGAATCCCCTGGCCGCAATCATAGCCTCCGCCAGCATACTGCCGCCGGTATGGCCGACATTGACGCCCAGACTTGCCATAAAAGAATCGATCTTCTGTGATACTTTAAGGAATCCGATTGCGCACATAAACCAGATCAGCACATTCCCCGAAACGGCTTCTTTGCCTACGGCGTCCACTTGTGCCTGGACTTCTTCCTCCGAAATAGCGAAAGCAGGCTGGCAGAACAGACAGGAGAGAGCTGCGACCATCAGCGCAAGGAACAAGATTTTCTTGAGTCTTTTCAAAATGGCCCTCCTTACAAAGAGAGCGGGTTGGAGATAAACGAACCAACCATGCTCGTGAACAGGCGCAGGCACCAGGCGTTCATCAGCAGAAGAAAAATCTGACCGCCCAGCATCCGGCACCAGGATTTCCAGATGTTTGATGTTGTCTGGCTTGCCCCCATGGAAAAGGCTACTGGAGCCGTATAGACCAGCACGCCGAGCAATACATATCGCTCTGCCGCTTCCAGCAGCAACTTCAGGTAGTTCCACGCCAGAATGATGACTAAAATCAGGGTGATAAGGGCCACAGCCCCATTGGCACACACCCCGATGATGACGAGCATGACAGAGTTGAAATCTGCAAAACTGAGTGCCGGCAGCTCCGAATCCATAATCCAGTTGTACGGTGTGCCGCCGATGGTCAGGATCATGCTGACAATCTCATTGGAGAAGAACGCTAAAAGAATAAAAATGACGGACCGGATGCTCAATTTGAGCGGGTCTTCCGCTTCAATACCGGCTCCCAGGCCAAAGTTCTTGAACAGCTGCCACACCCAGTTGAGGAGAATGATACCGATGCCCAGTGCCACAAAAACGCTGTACATCGTTTCGGCTGCGGGAAAGTAGCGCAGAAATACCGCCATATCGCAGCCCAGTGCCCCCAAAACCGAGGTGGTTATCAAGTCAAGGCCCGCCATGACCTGCTCTGCGATCCATTCAACAATGCCGTCCAGAATACCCATAGGTCATGCCTCCTTTCGTCGGGTATCAATGTGACGCCGGTCAGCCTGCCCACTGACCACCCTCAAAGAAGGGGACGATATAGGACATGATAAAGCCCAGACTGTTTAAGATGGCCCAAGTGATAACAATTCGTTTGAGCCAAGCTCTGCTTTCATCCACCGTTTTACCAGAACGGGAGAAATTCATGAGCAGCAATGCTACCGAAGCGGTCACAATGGCCGCAATCGTGGAGATAGCGAGGATCTGCGTGTAGACATCCTGCATGATTTCTGTGGCCTTTGTCCAAACATCGGTTGCGGCAAAGGCCGGCTGGCTGAACATCAATGAGACGGTGGGACACAGAAACGCCATATAAGCGATTCTGCCAATGGAAAAACGGCGCGGAGGGCTGGTATCGCCGTTTCGCTTTTGGTGAGGAATCTTGCGTTTTTTCAATTTTCGGACCTCCAATCCAAATGTAATATGCGGGACTCAAACAAAAGAGGAGCCCGCAGCTCTTGTAATAGATGCGGGCTCCCTCCCCAATCGGCCGGTCATTAGGGCAGCAAAAAAGCACCTTGAAAAAGGTGCCGTTCACTGCCTGCATTCAGTTTTGGGTGCAAGTTTGAGCATATTCAGTTTAGCACACCAGGATTTGCGGCTCAAGGGCAGGAATGCGCCAATTTCATTCCCGTATTCTGCCAATTATTTGCCCTTGGCGTTTTCATCTGGTTTTGGCGCTGGGAAAAACTGTTCCAGCATATCCAAACTGTCTTTGGAGGTGTATCCCCATAGTACGGAACTGAGTGCGTCAATGGCCTCCCTGCGTCTGCGGTAGTAAGTGCGGAATGAGATGTCCCGGATATGCGGACGCAAATTCTCGATGATCTCCTCCACATTTTTGAGTTGCTGCGGGGAGAGGAAGGAGTAGTAAAGCAGCCAGTAATAAGCCTCGCCGTTCTTATGGCGGGCACGAAGCAATTCGACTGCTGAATCCAAAAGTTTCAGCATTTTGTGGCTGCGCTCAATGCACTTGGCATGGTGTTCAATATCGCTCCCATTCAGATCGGCGCCGGCCAGATAGATGGAATCCAGAAATTCCTCGATGGATGTTCCGTATTCGATCTCAAACTTGGACCGCACATGCTGGACAGAAATTTCCAGACTCCACACCACATCGCGGTATTTTTTCAATAGTTTCCAGGTATCATGGTACAGCGGGTTTTCTGCGACATCTTTTTCAACAAATTTCTTCATGGTAAGACCTCCTTGTTCAATTCTCCGCGACGGGAGAGAGTGTAAGTTCAAAAGTGGTGACCTGCCTGTTCCCGCACAGAATAGACAGGCCAAAACAGAGCGTTGACTGTTCCCGTGCGCGGGGTAGTAAATCTTCCCGGCAGTCGCCCGATAAGGGATATAACTTATAGCGGGAGAGGGGACAACCAAAGCACGAAATCCCTTGTGCCATCAGGATTTGAGTCATCTTTTGGATGATAATTTCAATGTGCGATTTTGAAACGCTATTGAGTTCGTTTGAAACGATAACCTCATGCTCTATACTTGGTGTGTTTTGGCTGGAGCCTGATTCATCGGGGAGTTCCAAATGGATGTTGAGCGTCATAGCGACCTCCTCTTTGTCCACCATAACATCCGATATTTCAAACATGGTGGACAGGTAATTTTTCAAATAGACCACGCTGCCGTGTCGGCCCGGGAAGGACATAAGGGAGATATAGTCCAGCGCGGCCAGCTTTTTGAGGACGCGGCCGACTGTCGCCCGGGACAACCCCCAGCGGACAGCCAGTTCAGTGTAGGCAACAAGAGGATTGCCGGTGCCGTTGCGGAAATAGACTACTGGCCCCAGGTCTGACCCCTGTACCTGATTATCGTTGTAGACGGCTGAAACCCAGAGGTCCAGAATAATATCCATTTCGGAGCATCGGCTTGTGCTGATGAGATCTGTGACAACGGAAACGGGTAGAAAGAAAAAGCCGGTATCCTTTTGGCAGGGAGCATTATATTCAAGCACCGTGTTATGCCGCGCCCAGTCGCAAATTTTATAGCGGATCACATTGCCGCGCTCCAGCCTCTGAAAAGTGATAAAGTGCTGCTTCTGCAGTTGTTCCAGCACTGTCAACGCCTGGCATTGAAACCGGGTGCGAAACCATTGGGACACTTCCTTGAGTGTGCAGACCCATTCGCCCGGGTAGATGGTATAGCTAATACCATCAATGCGGCGGTATGAAGTGCGGAAGTTTGCGTAGCTGCAAAGTACGGTAAAATAAAAAAGACCGGAGCCCCCGCTTGTGCGAATGCTCCGGTCTGCCATCAGCCGATGGACGAATTGCCGATAAATCCGGCATCGTGGGTAATCCACGACCTGTTTGATCTGTAATTGATAAGCCGGCATGGAAACCTCCTATTTTAAGATTGATTCTATTGCATAAAAATGATAAAATAGCCCGGGATGTGTATAAAAATAACACACCCCGGGCGGGCCGCTCTGCTAATAATCTGCTAATTTGCGTTTTTACAAAAGCTCAAAAATGCCGTCTGCTAATTTTTTGCTAATTGCGCGAAAGATATTCCAGTGCCTTGGAACTGTGCAGAATGACACAAAACGGCGTGAGAAACCAAAAATTCATTGGGCTAAATTGACACAAAACGAAGCAGAATGTAGTGTAAGGGAATCGTAGGACAAAGAGTTATTTGTTCTCCTAAGCGAAAGGCCGTGGGTTCGAATCCCGCCAGGGACGCCAGCAAACACGCCGAAAACCTTTGATTTATCAGGGTTTTCGGCTTTTCTTATTTCTGCGGCTTTTGTGGCTTTTTTGCAAAAAACCTTGGTTTGCTAACATTTGCTAACGAGATTTGGCCTTTTGCTAAGAAAGGCGGTAAGTCAGAGGTTCGATTTTTACCAAAGGAACTTGCAAACATTTGTTAGCAGAAATTAGAGGAAGTTGCAAACAAAATCGCGAATTTGCTAACATCGCTCAAAAATGCTTTCAGAACCTTGCTAACAAAAAAAGTGTTTGGTCACTGTGCAAAGTGGTTCAAACGAAGAAAACCTCTCACAAAGTGAGAGGCGTTCTTCTGAGGGAGGGACTTTATAAAGCTTTTGCCAGCTGCTTGAGCAGTGCGGCAGTTTCGGGATTTTTAAGCAGTTCCAGTATCTTCGCTGCATCACTTTCATCACTTTCAGTGACGGCAGTATCCGCAGTTTTAGGCTCTGTATCTTCAACAGGGTCAGGAGTCTTGGATGAGTAAAATGCTTCCTCCAATCGCTGAGCGTTTATGCAGCGATCCTCGTCGATGATGTGAGAGTAGACATCTGCAACCATTTTTACCTGAGCATGACCAGAGTCGCCCTGGACGGATTTCATATCGCCACCATTGAGTTTCAGCTTGTAGGTGATACTGGAGTGACGGAGAGAATGGAATACAACATGAGGCAGTCCGTTTTCTTTGATAAGTTTATTGAAAGCACGGTTAATCACCTGGCTTTCCATCGGACGGCCATTGCTGGAGCAAAAGACCAGGTTATTGTCGATGTATTCATCTCCAAACAGATCCATCAGCTCATCAATTTCTTTTTTTCTCTCTACCAGCATATAGGCAACTGTTTTCGGCAGGTACACGCGGCGAATACTGGTTTTGGTTTTAGGCTCTTTCAGGACCAGAGCAGTATGGGTACTGGCTATGCAAGGTGGAAACTTCTTAATAACACCTTTGTCGCTCAAATCGTCCAATGCACCTCGTGTAACCCGTTGCAGCTCTTTGTTGACGAATATATAAGCTGAACCATTTTCTATGCTCTGTGGTGCAATATCAATGCAGTCCCAGGTAAGGCCCAGCATTTCACCAATGCGTAAAGAGCAGGAGAACGCCAGATTTAAGGCAAGGGAGAGGATAGGATCATCACAGACTTCCATAGCCTTGCTCAGCGTTTCGGCAGTCCATATATCCCGTTCTTTATGTTCTTCTTTGGGAAGTGTCGCATTCAGGACAGGGTTACGGCTGATTAGTTCCCAACGCACCGCCTGATTAAAGGCACTGCGAAGTAGCTTGTGAATTTCTCTTACTGTATGCGGGGTCAGATATTCGCTTGTGGGTTTGCGGTTGTTGACGCTTACCGTTTTCACAGAGAGCAGATCACGGTAATACTTATCCATCATCCTTGGAGTGATGTCGGATAGTAACATATCTCCGATAATAGGAGTTATGTAGTTTCTCGCCAGACCACGGCGGCTTTCATATGTTGACATTGCCCAGGTATTTACACCATAGATGGACATATATTCATCGAGCAGATCGTTCAGGGTCTTTGCCGTAGGAATAAAGAAGGTTCCAGAGTCCTGCTCATACTCAATTTGCTTTTTTCGTTTTTTTGCTTCTGCATTTGTGCTGAAGGTTTCCCAACGCTGTCTGCGTTTTCCGTTTTCATCTGTGTAATCATACACCACAGAATATTTGCTTTTACGCTTCACGATAGATGCCATTTTCATTGCTCCTTTCTGAGATTTTCACATAATGAGTTTGCTTTTGATACCAGGCTTCAAAACTGCTGGTAATGATACGAATTCTTCGATCAATCAAGGTCGTCTCAAAATAGCCCCTTTTAACAAGGTCATAAGCTGTGCCAGATTTCAGCCCCAAAAGATCCGCCATTTCCGGAACTGACATCGTAGTATGCCTCCATTTCTCTCCGGGCGGTGTACCATCCACTTTTTTATAGTGGAACTGGCCGGCATACCAATCTTCAAAGCTATCCAGCATAACTCTCATTCGTCCGGCCACTTGAATTGTTTTGAAATAGTTCTTTTTAACCAACCAGTAGGATTCTACTTTACCAAGCCCAAGCATTTTGCCCATCTCTGGTACAGACATACTGGTCTTTACTCTTTGTTTTCGCATGGCTTTTGCCTCCTCTATAAAGTTTTTCTTGCTATGGCCTCATTGTAAGAGAAAGCAGAAAAAAAGTTAAGGATGTCGATTTGGAGATCGGCATCCTTGACAAATCATTCATCTGCGTGATCCAGCCAGTCATCAAAGCTCTTTTTGGAAATGCGGATATGACCGCCGACTCTGACGCTGTGGAATACACCCTGTTTTACCAGATTATATGCTGTGGGACGACTGATACCCAGAATGTCCTGAATCTCATCGACCGTATAGGTTCTTTTGTCATAGCTGACAGGATTTTGTTCATTAAAGCGGTTCAATTCCGCAATTCTTGCTTCAAACATAAAAACGCCTCCTTTATCCGGTAAGTGGCCTTACGGAGCCTCCATTTCCTCCGGAATATGAATATCTAAACTAACTTGCAGAGCATCATCAATCGCTCTCATTTCTTCGCGAGATACGCGCCCAATGTACGATAAAACACGCCTTTTATCAATCGTTTTAATTTGCTCCAGCAGAACAACAGATTTCAGTCCAAGCTCTGGAACGCTCTCCAGTGCATAGTGTGTGGGCAGCTCCTTTTTCTTAATCCATTTACTGGTGAGTGGAGCTACGATCAAAGTGGGGCAGAAAAAATTCCCCACATTGTTTTGAAGAACCAGGACAGGACGGGTGCCGCCTTGCTCTGATCCAAAATAAGGGTTCAAATTGGCATAATATAAATCCCCACGCTTATAAATCCAATCTTCTTTCATGTTCATCCTCCTATGTTTTGAGATTTGATTATGTAAGAAGGAGGCTCTGCAAATTACAGAGTCTCCTTCAATTTAGCGCCTGTTTTATCCCTTACTTGTCCACGACACCCCAGGGATTTGGGTAATCATTAAGCCGCAGGTGGCTGGCCTGCTTCTCAGGAGTTTCACCTCCACTTCGTTTGGTCTTACCCATGGCCTGCGACGGTTATTATCACGCTCGGACTATGGCTGTAAGAGAGCTTTCCTCCTTGTTATGCCATGACCGGATGCCATCCGATGTATTCCAGCCTGATATATTTCTGATAAACCGAAAACTCATCTATACAGCAAAAATGGGTTGGCCTGTTATGCGAGTGGCAGCTCTCAGAAAATATACCGCTGATGTAGCGGCTATTACGCCCAAAGAGGATCAAACTTAATGATTCGTATATGAGGTTGTCAAGGTGCAAGTGAAAGGATTTCCCTCTCACTTGCTACTGCCACTTTTTTAGAAAATCGCAACCAACTTTTTTATTTTTTCTTCAATTTTTTTCAATCGCTTATCTGCGGCTTGCCGAGTAATACCATATCGTTGGGCTAAACAAGTTGCATTTGGTATTTTCATTTCATAATAGGACAATATAAAATCTCGTTCTGCTGGACTCAGTTTCAATAGAGCTTGGTGTAAATCCTCAAGAAGTAAATTCTGAATAGCTTGTTCCGCAGTATCAACAGATTCATCCACAAACAAATCTGTATCCTGATAACCTTCCTCTGTGCCGTCACGATCTCCCACATGAGAAGCCGGGAATATAGAGCGACTTTTCTCATGTTCCTGGAGATAGCGGCTGTGGCGGTCCTCCTGTTGGTATTTTTCAAAATCTTTGCGAGAACATTCCATGATAATGCGGTCATCTTCATCACGGAACATTTTGACTGTTTCAACAAAAAAGCGCCCAGTAAAGCAACCATTGCGGCGTGCCTTACTGAACGCTGAAAAACTGATTTCCTCCCATTCCTGTGGGCTGTTATTTTTCCAAATGAATACTCTCGTCATATCCTTTCCTCCGTTCAAATTCTTGGTAGTCAGCGAATTTGAACGGTGTCATGGATATTTTGCTATGTACGCCTCCCAGCGCATACCGGCCTCCTAATACCGGGCAAAGAAAAAGGCCGGAAGTGTTTTCACCTCCAGCCATGTTCCTGCCGCCATATTGCAGCAGGAATGAAAAAAGCCCGGTTAATGCCGGGCCTTATGTAGAAAAGTATTCAATTTAGCGCATTCCTGCCACTATAACAAGTATAGCAGGTCGGAAGTCGGAAGGGAGTAGGGATTAGGTCGGGGATTTGTCGGGATTTAGTCGGGATTTAGTCGGGGCAGCTCCTCCAGGACTTCTGGAATAGAATATCCAAACAAGCAAACAGAAAATAAATAGATGGCTTCTCGTTTTCGGTCATAAAAGACACTGCGCTCTATATTTAGTTCTTCCAGCAATTCTTTCTCTGTACTGTTGAACCGATAGATAAATTGCTTAGTCAAAATTTCATAGTAAAGTTCTCCTCGATCCGGATACCGTTTCAGACGAAGGAGTGCACGGTCAATAATATTGACTAGCATTTGATTTTGAACAAGGCAGCAAACTTTTTCTTCAAAGGCTTGCAGTTCAATATCTGGTGCAAAATTTTCAAGATAGCAGAGGCCAGACTCTATATCTTGTTCTCCCATAATCCAAGCAGTTTCTTGTAATTCTTCTGCCCGTTCACTCAGAACCCAGACTACATCACGGTAAATCTTTAGAATCAGCTTACTTCTATGAAACGCAGCGTCGCTGTTAAGCCCCAAAGCTGTTAGCCTGCTGTTACATTTTTGGATTGTTGTGCTTTCTTTTCTCATAGAACATCCCTCCTTGTTCGCAATATTGCGAACATATTAGGTACAAAATAGCATAGCAGAGGAGCGTGAGAGAGGGCAGTGCCTCTCTCTATTCCCCCATTTGGTTATATCAGGTTTCTGGATTTTAGACGAATCTGCATTGCTTGCTTGGAAACCTCAAAAATATTTGCCATTTCAGCAATGAGCTGTTCATCTGTCCGGCCTATTTTAAGCCGGTAAAAACATTTTTTGATCTGCGGTAAAGGCATCAGCAGAGCAGAAGCCAGAGTATCCGCCTGACGCTCAATTATGCCATGACTTTCGTCGGAAGAAACATTTCCGTTATAAGCAGCAACATCTCCAGTACCAGAGTACAACTTCTTATGTAGTACCCAATGAGCCAGCTCATGGGCACAGGTAAAACGGAGCCGCCCTAATTTTGACGGATCACAAAGCCGTTCATCAATTAAGATTGTACCGGCTCTTACTGCAATCATTCGATACTGTCTCTGTATCTGGTCATATAAGACAACAGCACCATCATCGAAAATTGTTTCCCCTAATATCTTGGGGTTTTTTCTTAGTGTATGAAACTCCAGGATTAGATCAAACTTTGTCTCGATAATGGTTTCGATTGGCACAGGACATGGTTGCCCGGATAGCAGAGAGGGATCATATTCCATCAGGATTTTTCGCCCTACTGCCTCGATTGCTTCTGTACGGATTTGTGGAATTGACAAAGCTCTCCCCCCTATCGTTTACGCTCCTTTAGCATTTTCATAAATGTCTGCCATTCTTCATCGGTAGCATCTACTTCTTTTGCCACACGCAAGGCTGCCCGAACAATATCTTTTTCCATGATATAGTCTGGCAAATCAGCAGATACTGTATTGCGTGATTTTGCAGCCAGATCCAAAAGCAACTCATGTTCTGATTTATCCAAATTCAGAAAGGCAGAGATGCGTTCCACAAAATCTCCATTGGGTGCAGGACGGCGGCTTTGCTCAATATCACACAGATAACCGTAAGCAATATTCAAATGCTTGGCTGTATCGCGTAAATTGAATTTGTGCGCCTTGCGTTTCTCGGCTATAAATGATCCAAAAGTTATATTGCCCACAGCATTCACCTCTCATTTGTTCGACGAACTGCGAACATCTTGCTTATATTGTATATCGAACATCTGTTCACTTCAAGGATAAAAATTTCATTTGAAAAGAGGTGTTAAAAATCAATAACACCTCTTTTGCGCTATATAAATTCCTGAGCGATTTGCTGCATTTCCGTAATGCACTCTTTGGGAGAGAGAATTTTTATTTTCCCTTTGAATTTGAATATCCAGCCATAAAAAGTTCCACTGGGGTTCACTTCAATTTTGGCTGTGAAGTGTGTATCATCATACCTATCAACAGCAGCATCTTCTCCATAATGATCTATGATTACTCTCATCAATTCGTTTTCACATAGAAGGGTTACTTCCTTCGATGACTCCGATGTAAACATATCAACCATTTTATTTGTATAGGAGGCTACATCAAATCCCTCTATCGGCATAAAGTAAGTTTCCAGATTTTCTACACTTGTTAGCCGATCTACACGGAAGTGAGCAATTTTCTGATGCTTCAGAGAAAATCCAATCAAATAGTAATGGTCATTTTTCCATTCAAGCGCATAGGGATTTACGACATAATAATATCCATCGTGCTTTAAGATTTTCTTTTTTTCCTGAGTATATTCATAGTATTGGAACCGAATTTGCTGATGGTTTCCAATCGCTGTTTGGATATTATCAATGATATAGTAAACCTTTTCATTATGCGGTTTGACACGGCTGGATAAAGCAGCAAATTTTTGAAGCTGTTCTGCCTGATGTGTGCTGGTCAGACGGCATAATTTCTGTACCAGTTCCTCGGATTTCTTGGCAGAAATGATCTTCGAGGATGCTACTGCGTCTGTCAGCATTTTCAGTTCAGGATACTCAAACGGTCGGCTTCCCATAAAATATTGGTTTTGGGTACTCTTGACCACCACAATATCAATCCCTGCATCGATCAGCGCATTGGTATCTGCGTAAACAGTCTGCCGCACTGCCTGAATTCCTTTTCCATTCAGATGGGCAATGATGTCAGATACTGTGGCGGGATGGTTTTCATCGGTCCTCTCATAGAGAAACCGGAGTAATTCCAGTATCCGCATATTTGTTGAATTCTGCATACTTCACCTCCTCGATTCTTAAAATGGCCTATTTTGTATGGTGTCCAGCCCCAAAGACCAGAAGCAGGGCGACAGCACAGAGAAGCAGGCCGATCCAATTTCGATCTATAATCAGCTTGATCACCGCCACAAGCAGAAGTCCGCCTGCCAGGAGCACAACGCCATTCATTCAGCGTCCTCCCGAAGCATAGTTTCCCATGTTGATGTCCAGCACCCCTCTGGGCGGCTGGATCAGGGAGTCCTCATACTGGCACTTCCACTGGACCTCCCGGCACATCTGGCTATCCGCCACGCCGTCTATGGTTTCCCCATCCTGAATGGGGTTATCATGCTCCAGAATATAGGACGCTGCATTATAGGCGTGGTTTACCACCCAGTTGGGGTCCATGCCGTGGAAGTGGTACTGGAGATCCGGCAAAAACAGGGTGCTCATGCCCACCGTGTCGATGAGCATATCCTCCGTGCCCTCGATGTTGAAGAAACGGACATTGACGCCAAAGCGGATGAACCGATCCGGCCCCTCAATCTGATGGGAGCGCACATCCTCTGCCAGAAACAGCTTGCCGCAGTTCTGGAAATAGAACGCCTCACAGGTGGGGTACAGCTCTGCCAGAGCCTCCAGAAAGTCGGCATCCAGGTTGGCACGCTCCAGCGCTGGAAGCGCCGCAGTCAGCATATCGGTGGCCACCACCTGATATTTGCACTCCCGGAAGATCCGGTCACGGTCCTCCTGGCAGTCCCACATCTGGCTCATCAGAAAGGCATCAAAGCCTTTGCCCTTGAACTTGTCGCATTTCATCACCATCAGCTGTACCGGGTACTTGCCGTCCTGAAATTCCGCGACATGATCCAGGGCGGCAAAGCCGGCCATTTTCTTATCATAACAGAAGCACTCTGTTGATCCGATGTGCTTCTCCATTATGGCAGTCATTTTTTCTTTATCCGGCATTTCTACCGGCTCTTTGAACAGCATCTGAATGAGATAGGGACCTCCGGGCTGGGGGCCTTTTTTGTCGTCCAGATTTTGCTGGAAAGCTTTATTGCTCATTTGGGTTCCTCCTTCTTTTCTGGGAACAGTTTCCACCGAAACTCCAGCTCTTTCTGGACAAACTCTTTCGGCAGGCCGCGGGGGTTGGCGATGAGATACCATACCCGAAAGGTGCGCTTCTTCGGATCTGTTTCCTGCCGGTAGAGCTGATAGCCCGCCTCATCCTCCTGTGTCCACTGTCCTGTCTGCCGCTTGGCCTGCACAAAGGGTTCCACCACCTGGTCCAGTTCCTCTCTGGTGCGGCTTGAGGCCCAGGCTTGATCCACATCATTGGCGTGGGAGAGGTGGAACAACATCGAACCCATCCAGTTCTTTGCCTTGTGTCCAGGCGTTCCGCGCAATTCCGCCTGACGGCGGTACTCCTCCATCTGCTCCGCCGTTCCGTACCGTTCCACCATCTGCTCCCGCACATAGATGAACCAGCTGTAGTCCTCCGCCTCGGTGAAGGGGGCGCAGACCGGCTGTAATGCCTCCACGGGGTCTGCCTCGAAGCGGTCGATGAAGTCGAGGTAGTTGGCTTTGACCAGGGGCAGAAAGGTGTCCAGCAGCCCGGTGTTCAGCCGCAGGTCCTCTGTCAGCATCCGAAAGAATGAACCGCCTGTTGTGGGTTCAATTCTGAAAGAGTAGAGGTAGTCATCTCCCTGCTTTATGATACAGCTGAAGCCCACCTCCACATTCCCATGGCCGATTTCGTAGTCTATGTAGTTGTAGCGGCTCCGGTCAAACCAGATCTGATAGGTCAGCCCGTTTTTCATTTTCTTTTTGAAGTCGCCCTTTTTCAGACGCTTCCAGCCCTTTTCCTCCAGGCCCAGGCCGTTCCACAGGTAGTCCAGAAGTTCCTGAATTATATCTGCCGGCCGTTTTTGTTCCACGGTCTCCACCCCCTGACGAATTCTCTTTAATAGTCAAGCAGGATAGGCACCTGCTGCTCCTCGGCAAATCGCATGGCCCGCCAGAACATGGAGAAGGCAAACTTGGCAAGGGATTGAGTGTCATACTGGGTGTGTTCCGGGATGTCTGCCTTGCTGTACTGTCCATCTGAGTCTACGGTTCCGTCTACCGGGTATCCCTCCGTGTCTGCCCAGCCAAGGATAGTGTCCTCATCGGCCTGCCACGCCAGCTGGTTCAGCTTTTCCAGCTCCTTCCGCAGTCCGCCCAAGGTGGCGATAGCGGCGGTGTCATCGGTAGGCAAGGACCCTTGGAACAGAAAGCTGTCAGAAAGAGGGAGCCACCAGGTAGCCCCACGAAACAGGGACCACACCCGCTCCTCATCTGATGCAAGGCGGGCGACCAGAGGATGCTCCCCGAAGATCCAGTCCTTCTCCACGGTGGAAGGCACCGGTTCCTCGTATGTACGACAGGCGGCCACCAGCAGCATAGCGCCGAAGGCATCCCAATCCGGCTTGTCGGTGTAATAAGGTTTCTCATTATTTTCAAGCCAGGGAGCGTAGGGGGGCTGGCCCGGCTGAGAAATGGCGCTCAAGATCTGATCCCGCCAGTTCTCCACCGCCGCCTGGACCTCAGCCGGGGACATTTCTTCCTCGTTATCAGCAGGTTCCCCGTCCGGGGTGATGCGGTTGAAAGAGTATCCGTTTTCCTCCGCCCACTGCTGCACAACAGTTTTCCAGTTGTGAGAATAGTACCGGGTCAGCGTCCCGGCGTAGATGTCAAGTCCCATAGTAATGTCTCCTTTTCAATCAAAATCCATCCAGACCAGGTGTTTTCCGCAGTGGAGGCACTGGAACAGA